>Ga0136589_1000030_pt1 | contig 74952 bp, 78 predicted proteins | sample AntRauMFilla3764_FD_104640 | JGI IMG/M metagenome (GOLD analysis project Ga0136589, IMG submission 104640) | Saline lake microbial communities from Rauer Islands, Antarctica - Metagenome Filla 3 #764 | ecosystem: Environmental > Aquatic > Non-marine Saline and Alkaline > Saline | place...
CGTGCCACTCACCGCGTGTTCGCGGCTCGGGTTGCAACGTTCTCGCTTCGCTCCACCGTTGCAACTTCCGAAAGGCGCTGGCGCGCCTTTCGACGCATGCCTCACTCATCGCTCGGCGTGCCATTCGGCGAACTTCGCCAGCGCTCGCCCGCGGTGGGAGACGGCGTTTTTCTCGTCGGTGCTCATCTCCGCGAAGGTGGTACCGTCGTGTTCGAAGATGGGGTCGTAGCCGAAGCCGCCGTCGCCGCGGGGCGCGACGATTTCCCCCGGGACCCGCCCCTCGAACAGTTTGACGGGGACGGCGTCCTCGCCGCCCTCGACCTGCGCGTCCGTCGTCGCCCCGCCGCGCTCGTCGGCGGCGAGGTCCTGGCCCCGGCGCTCCCCGCGGTCGACACCGCCCGGGTCCGGCGTCGCGGCGAACTCCTCGCCGTCGCAGTAGGCGATCACCGTCTTGAACGCCGCGCCGTGGTCGTCCTCGGGCTCGGTCATGCGCCAGACCCGCTCGATGCCGACCCTGTCCTCGACGTACGAGGAGTAGGGGCCGGGAAAGCCGTCGAAGGCGTCGATAAAGAGGCCCGCGTCGTCGACGATGACCGGCCCGTCGGCCGCCCGGTAGGCCTCGCGGGCGCCGTGGGCCGCCACCGTCCCGAGCTCGTCGGCCTGTACCTCGGGGTAGTCGAAGTCGAACTGGACCACCTCGTCGTCCAGGTACGCCGTCGCCTCCCGGACCTTCCCGGGGTTGGTCGTCACGAAATTGAGCATACCGCTACACGTGTGGGCGGCGGCAAAAGGCGCGTCGAAACCGCGCTCCCGACTGTGCCGGGCTCAGTCCACGACGACTTCGACCGGCTCGTCCTCGCTCTCGCCCTCGAACTCGTCGCCGTCGCCCCGGCGCTCCTGATACAGCATCGCACCGGCGACCGCCAGCACGATCCACGCACGCCAGTTCGCGAGGTTCAGCGTGTAGCCGATGCCGAAGGGCTTCTCGACCAGCATCCCGTCGCCTGGCTGCCAGTACGAGGAGACGAGCCGCTTCAGACTGGGCCGCTCGAAGTTGTACGGGACGCCGAACAGTTCCCCTGACTGGGGTTTGTCTACCATATAGCCTCGTACTCGCGGGTGGACTAAATTCCTTCCCCCCGACCTTTTTGCTGCGGGGGGTGTCCTCGGCCGCCTTCGGCGGCCTGTGGGCACCCCCGCTTGCAAAAACGTCGATGAAAAAGGCCGGAAGCGCGCCGCTGGCGCGCTTCCGGGGAAACGGCTCGCTTCGCTCGCCGTATGCTATGACTCGGCTACCTGTGTTTCGCGCTGTCGGCAGCCCTGCCCGTCCCCGGTGGCAGCGACGGAGCGCTGCCACGGCCACCGCGACCGTGCTTACTCTACCGATGTGAGGTAGACGGCGGCGACGGCCAGTCCGATACCGGCGACCTTGCGGCCGGTCAGGGGTTCGTCGAGGACGGCGATACCGATGACGGAGCTGGTGGCGATGAACATCCCGAAGATGGGGACGACGACGCTGACCGGGCCGGCCGCGAGCGCCCGGTAGTACGAGATGATGCCCACCGTCAGCGCGATGCCGGCGCCGTAGGCGTAGAGCGAGCGCTCGTGGGTGAGATACGGCGTCACCGACACGTCCGAGGTGAGGATGATGCCGACGGCGGCGACGACGAGGATGCCGTTGGAGATGAGCACGACCACGTCGCTGGGGATGTCCGCGGTCGCGAGTTTCACCAGCGGCGGGACCGCCGTGTAGCCAAGCAGTGCGATAATCGCCCAGACGAGATAGCGCATTGTCGGATCGAGGGACGCGAAGAAAGTGTGCGTTCCGGCTTGGTGTGGCCCTACTGGTAGCGGCCCCGCCCCTCGATATCGTCCAGGCTGGCGAAGACGGCGTCGGCGTGGTCGCTCTCGGCCCGGTAGGCGTCACAGGCCGCCCCGAACAGCCCCTCGGGGTCGTCGGCGGTGCCGGCGAGTGACTGGGCGAGCACGTGGAGGTCCATCGCGTGGTCCTCGGGCTCGCCGGTGTAGTAGCCCAGCCCGAAGTCGATGAGGAACACCGAACGCCCGTCAGTAGTCGGGGACCCACCGACTCTGACGTTCCTGGTCGTCGGGTCCCCGTGGACGAAGCCGGCGTCGTGGATGCGGGCCAGGTGGCCGCCGACCGCTGCGACGGTCTCGACGGTCAGGGCCTCGCGCAGGTCCGACTCCCCGACGCGCTGGAAGACGATGCGAGCACTCTGGGGGTCGACGTCGAGCACCAGCGGCGTCGGGACGCCGCTGCGACGGGCCTCGCTGGTCAGCCGCACCTCCTGTCGGGTGCGCTCGGTCCGCAACCGCTCGTCGAGCGCGGGATGGCGGTAGCTCCGGGGCGTGCGCTCCTTGCGGACGCGGTCGGCCTCGAATGTGGCCGTGGCTTCCGCGCCCTGAACCTCGCTGTCGCCGTGACCGACGCGGTCGACACGCTCGTCGGGCCCGCGCCAACTGACCGCCACCTCGTCCGGCCGGAAGTTCGAGTCGATAGCGGACTCCTCGATAGCCAGGGTGTCGCCGGCGGCGTACATCTTCGCGCCCAGCATCGCTATCATCCCGGCGTTGTCCCGCAGGAAGCGGTTCTCGGGCGCGTAGAAGTCGGCCCCGCGCTGTTCGCACATCTCCTGGAGCATCCCCTGGAGGCGCTGATTCTGGCCGACGCCGCCGCCCAGCACCAGTTCGTCGGCGCCAGTAAGTGAGAGCGCTCGCTCGGAGACCTCAGTGAGCATCCCGAAGATTGTTTCCTCGAGACCGCGGCAGACGTCGTCGACCGGGATATCGTCGTCGACGGCTTGTTTGGCCGCGCTCATCACGCCCGAGAAGGAGAAGTCCATCCCCTTGACGACGTAGGGCAGCGGGTGGTACTCCCCGTCTCTGGCGTGCTGTTCGACCTTCGGTCCGCCGGGGTGTTGCCAGCCGACGTGGCGGGTGAACTTGTCGATGGCGTTGCCCGCGCCGGTGTCCATCGTCTCGCCCAGCACCCGATAGCGGCCGTTGCGATACCCCAGCACGTGAGCGTTCGCGCCGGAGGCGTTCAGACAGACCGGCGAGGAAAAGCCCGAGCGGTGCCGTCCCACCTCCAGGTGGGCGACCATGTGGTTGACGCCCACGAGCGGGACGTCGAAGCGCTGGGCGACGGCCCGGGCGGCCGTGGCGACGATACGCAGACAGGGCCCGAGGCCGGGCCCACGGGAGAACGCGACCGCGTCAATCGGCGAGTCGCTGTCCGCCCCAGCAGCCGCTGCTCGCTCGTGGGCGTGCCCGATGGCCGTCTCGACCACCTGTGGAATCTTCTCGCCCATGTGTTCGGCGGCCTCGCGCGGATGGATGCCGCCGCTATCTGGCTGGTAGGCGTCGGTCTCGATGAAAACGTGGTCGTCGCTGGGGTCGTCTATCGACGCCGTCTCGTAAACACCGTCAGAACGTACGTTCTGACGAGCCTTCGAGACCTCCATACTGTCGGTCTCGAAGATTGCAGCGCTGGCTGCCCAGGCAGTTCCCTCGATACCGAGAATCCGCATCGCGCCTTACTTCCACTCGGTGAAGCCGCACTTCCCGCAGTGTTGCCGGTCGTCGTGGTCGGCAAGCACCGTGTCACCGCAGCGCGGACAGAGGTCCTTCGTCAGCTCGCCGTCCTCGTAGTAGTCCGAACGGGGCATCTATGCTTCCTCCGCCTCTTCTTCGCCGTCGGCGACGATCTTGTTGCGCTCGAGCATATGGTCCTGCTCGACGTCACGCGCGTACTCGGGGTTGTCGTAGACCTTGGCGTAGCCGACGGTCTTTCGCATCCCGAACTTGGTGTCGAGCTTGTGGATGACGACTTCCTCGGCGTCCTTGTTCAGCGTCGCGGCCAGCGAGTCACGCACGGAGAGCCGGGAGGGCGTGGCCTCGTCGTGGACGACCTCGAAGCGGACGTCCGTTCGGTGCAACATGGGATTTTCGTCTTCCTCGATGATGTCGATTTCCATGGTTCGTTGTCCATAGATTCCCGTCGTAGCGCCTAAAAGGATTTCGAAGCCACAACTCCGCTCTCACACGCTCCGTGCTACCACGGTCGGCGACGGCAGCCCGACGCGAGCCCGAACCACCGCCGAGAGCCAGACTGAAGCCGATAAGTGTCCGCTCCGAGAACAGACTCCAGAGGGATCCCCTATCTACTCGCGAGACCACTTCGTCATCTCCGTCGCCGTCGGCCTGCTGGCCGGCCTGTACGCCGGGCTGGACCTTCTTACGGGTCTGGGCTGGGTCGCGTTCGCCGCTATCGTCGGCGTCGGCATCGACTTCGACCACTTTCTGGTCGCCTAGTACAACACGGGCGAGCCGCGAGCGATTCGCTACTGTCTGGGGAACCCGCGGGCGGTGTTTCTCGACCAGGCGTCGATTTTCCACGAGTACGAACTCGGCAAACTCGACCGCCTGCTCAGTCACATGCTCATCGGCGGCCCGCTGGTCGCCGTGCTCTGGGTGCTCTCCCCGACGCTCGCTGCGCTGGCGGCCGCGACCCTGTACGCCCACGTCGTCGCCGACCTGTTCCAGGATATCCGCGACGTGCGAGCGGCGAATGAGTCGCTGGGCTGAGTCGCACCGCTTGCGACCCCCCGTTAGAGCTGCCCGATATCCGCTAACAATCTGGAGAGGTGAATCCGCTCGTTGGCCGCTTCGGTCAGTGCCATATCGGTCTCGCCGGCCAGTTCGTGGACCGTCGCCAGCCGCTGCCCGGAGTAGCGCGAACGGGCCACCGCCAGCAGTTCTTCGATGATATCCTCGGCGCCGTACCCCTCGTCGACGAGCAGGTCGTCGAGTTCGGAGCGGGCGTCGGTGAAGCGACCCTCCTCGGCGGCCTCGACCATCGACTCGACGGCGTCGTCGGCTTCTAGTCCCGTCAGCGTCTCGTAGGCGGTGTCCATCGTCACCTCGCCGGTCTCCTCGTAGGTGGTCTGGGCGGCCAGGATCGCAGTTCGAATATCCCCCTCGGCGTAGCCGGCGACGTACTCCAGCCCGTCGTCGCCGTAGTCGACGCCCTCACTCTCGACGACATCCGAAAGCACCGAGACGGTCTCGGCGTGGGTCGGCGCGCGCATCACGACCGGGAAACAGCGCGAGCGAATCGGCGGGATTACTGCGGAGGGCTGTCGGGTCGCGATGACGAACTGCGTCGCCTCGTAATACTGCTCCATCACCCGGCGCAGCGCCTGCTGGAAGTCTTCGCGCATCCCTTCGGCGTTGTCCAGCAGGATGGTCTTGTAGGTGCCCGACATCGGCGTGTAGCTGGCCGACTCCTTCAGGACGTGGTTGATGAGGTCCGCTTTGGACGACTCCCGTCGGCGCTTGCTGTCGATAAAGGACGAGAACCGGGGGTCGTTCGACACCTCCTTTTTGGTCATGTCGAAGACGTCGGCGACGTTCAACTCGGTGAAGTCGGCGTCCGGGTTCTCGTGGACCTCTCGGGCATAGGCCCGCACGGCGGCTGTCTTGCCCGACCCCTTCGGCCCGTGGACCAGCAGGTTCATCGGCTCCTCGATGGCCCCCTGAAGGTGCTCGCGGGCCTCCGGCTGGGGGATGTCTTCGAGTGCCGGCGCGTGCGTCTCGGTCCACAGCGGCGCGTCCATCTGTCGGCTGGGCGTAGGCGAGGCCCCGACAAGTATCTCCCGCTCCCGCTCGGCGACTTCTCCCGTCAGTCAGCGTCCGGCTACTCCCCGCTGACGGGCCTATCGGCCCGATGCTCGCTGATGATCTGGTCGACCATCTCGGCGTTCTGTTCCTGCCGCCGTTCTTCGGCCCGCTCGTGCCAGTCGTCGATAGCGTCCTCGACGGCCTCCTCGCGGGCGATGGCGAGTTCGTCGACCTCCTGGACGGGGACCATCTCGGCCGGCGCGACCGGAATCTCGTGGTCGAACAGCACCTCGTCGGCGGCCTCGGAGAGGGTCTCGTTGCGAAGCACCAGCCGCGGGTCTACGTCGGCCAGCCGCTCGGCCGTGGACCGGCCCGCGCCCGAGGCGTCCCGGAACAGCACGATGTCGCCGGCGACGAGCCCGAACTGCTCGTCGGCCTCGTCGATGGCGCCGCGGGTGAACTGCTCGACGACCTTCACCGGGACGAGCCCCTCCTCGTGTTCGGAGACGTCGGCGAAGTTCGAGTGGTCGAGCTTCCAGAGCTCCTTGAGTCGCTCCAGCTTCTCGCCCAGCTCCTCGCGCTTTGCTTTCTCCTCCTCGACCGTGCGTTCCAGCGCCTCGTTGCGCCGCTGGAGCCGGGTGACCTCCCGGTCCTTGCGGACCTCCCGGCGCCCCTCCTGTCTGGCCTTCTCCAGCTGTTTGTCCTTCTCTTCGAGCTGCTCGTCTTTCTGCTGGATGGTCCCCTTGAGCTCGTCGACGTGGTCTTCCAGGCGGTCGATGCGGGCTTTCAGCCGCTTTATCTCCTTCTCGTCGGCGGTGAGCTCTCGGGGCTGGTGGCTGGCGGCCTCTTCCTCGGGCTCGTCCTCGCCCTCGATGTCTCGCAGGACGCTCTCGACGGACTCCTCGCCGGCGACGACGCGGGCGACGACGGGCCCGACCTCGTGGCGCGGGGGCACCTTCTCCGCGACCCGCTCGAACTGGCTCTCGTGGCCGTCGAAGGCGTAGAGGGCGGCGGCCATCGCGTCCCGCTCGTGGTCGTTGTCGTAGCTCTCCGTTCGGGTCCGGTGTTTCTTCTCGTCGACCGGCAGGTCCCGTTCGGGCGCCCACCCCGCCGCGTCGAACGAGCGGCGGAACTTCTCGACGGTCTCGGGCATCGGCTGGACGTCGGCGGCGACGACGACCGGTCGGCCCCGCTCGATGATCCACTCGATGACGTCGGCCTGGTCGCTCGTCCTGGAGGAGTAGACGTCGAGTACCTCGCCGTCCAGGCCGACGATGGCGACCGCCGTCGTCGTCCCGGGGTCGACGCCGACGACGACGTGGTCGCGGCGCTTGGCCAGCGGGCGGAACTCGATACCGTCTCTCCGGACGCGCTCGATTTCGACGCGCGTGTCGCCGGAGCGATGGGTGGAGACGGGGATGTCCTGGGGGCGCCCCTCGACCCGGAAGACGGCGTTGGCGAAGCCGCCGTACTTCTCGGTGACGTCGCGCTCGTACTCCAGGCCAGCGGCGTCGAGTTCGGACCCGATGTCGCGGGCCTCCGTCTTGATGGCGCCGTGGATGCGCCGCGTGTAGCGGTCCTCGGACCAGCCGCCCTTGCCGGTCGAACGACCACGCGAGACCTTCACCTCCGTCGTGTCGGTGAAGGCCGACACCTCCTGGCCGACGTTGGCGGCGGCGAGGCGCGCGGCGGCTTCGGCTTCCTTCATCGGCTTCTTGCCGTACGGGACGCCGTGGCGCTTGGCGACCCGCGAGAGCGGTTCCGGCCGCTCGTCCCCGGTCACCTGCACCAGCTTCGTCTCGTCGGGCAGCGAGCCCAGGAAGTGGACCAGCTGGTCCTTGTCGGCGGCCAGTTCGTACATATTGTCCGTCGCCACGATGGCGGGCGCCTCGTTCTCGATGCGCCGGCGGAGCTTCCGCCGTGAGACGACGTCCCGCTGGAGCTCGTCGCCGTCGAACACCACGAGCGCGTAGGAGGGCGCGTCCCCGCGAACGTCGCCGCTCTGGATGTCCACCCCGAAGACGACGGCGTCGAGCGCTGCCGTACGGTTCACGGGGGCGTCTAGGGCGTCAGGAAACATAAAGTTCGTTCCGCGTCCGGCAGTCGTGGTTTGTTTGGTGGTCGCTGCTACCACGAATCAGAGAGCCCGCGTAGGAGTGGCCGACGACAGCACCGCTGACAGCCAGAAAGTCCACTCGTAGCCGGTTGGTCAGCCGCCCGGGTGGGACTGAAAGGGGCGCTTGGCTAAACGACGGCGGGCGACGAGAGCACTGGACCGAGCAAAGCGAGGGAAGCGCGCAGCGAGCCCACCGAGTTTAGCCAAGCGGGGCTTTCTGGCTGTTCACAACTGTCTCTGGTCCAGTAATACGCTCGACACAAACCAAACACGTGAAACCAAACCAGCCTAGCGAACCGGGTTCTCGGGGCCGCGACCGAGGAACTGAGAGAGGAACTCGAAGACGACCTGTGCGTCGTAGCTGTCCATGTACATCCGGTTGCGCCACGCCGTCAGGACGAAGTCCGACTCGGCGCTCGCGTTCTCGTTCGGGACGACGATGACGCTGCGCCAGGTTCCGGTGTGGGTGTCGGCGAAGGCCTGGAGGCTGCTCCGGGTCGACTCGTTCATCGCGCTCTCGTTGTAGTAGATGACGACGGCGCCGTGTTCCAGCGAGTGGACGATGTTCCCCGCGGGCTGGGGCTCCTCGTAGAACCCGCCCTGGGTGGGCCTGTCGTAGTGGGGGCCCGACAGGGGCGGTGACTGCGCGTACTCGACGTTCTGGCTCTCAGGGACGTGCTGGGTCCCTTCGTTCGGGAACTGCTCGACCGAGGAGAGCACCTCGCTGTCACCGGAGTCGTCCAGCGACGCGCCCTCGATGCCGTCGGCGCCGCCGCCACCGCTCAGCTGCGTGACGTAGATGACCGCGCCGACGGCGAGCACGAGGACGATTCCGGCCGCCACCACGCCCAGCGAGATGCCGTCGCCGTCGTCGCTTCCGCGACTATCGACTCGGCGCTGGTCGATAGCCCCGAGCTCCCCCTCGTGGTCGGCGGCGAGGTGGTCGAGATACGCCTCCTCGCCGTCGAAGGACCGCCCGCAGTAATCGCAGTCAACCATTGGCCCATCGTATGCGGGCGGGGGTTTTGAACGTACTGCTACTCAGAACGCTGCCGCGTCGACGAGCTCGGCGAACGCCGCGCGCTCGCGCTCGTCGCCGGTCCGCTGGTCGGTGTCGTCCCGGAGCCGGCGTTTCAGCGTCCGGAGCGCCGCGTGGTCGACGGCGGCCAGTTCGTCGGCCACGGCGCGGGGGTCGTCGGTGACCCGCGAGACCAGTCCCATCTGCAGCGCCGTCTCGGCGTCGACGGTCCGGCCCGAGAGCGCGAGGTCGAGCGCTTCCCCTTCGCCGACGACCCGGGGCAGTCGCGTCGTGCCGCCCCACGCGCCAAAGAGCCCCAGCGTCACGCCCGTCTCGGCGAACGTCGCCGCCGGCGTCGCGACTCTGATATCACAGGCCAGCGCCAGCTCCACACCGCCGCCCCTGGCCGCCCCGTCGATACCCGCCACGACCGCGCCGTCGTACCCTTCAAGCGCGGTCGCGACCCGCTGGCCCAGCGCGGCGAACTCCGCCGCCGCGTCGCCGTCGAGTGTCCGAACCTCGTCCAGGTCCGCGCCGGCACAGAACGCCGTCCCCTCGCCGTGGAGGTAGACGACGGGCTCGCTCGCGTCCGCGACGGCCTGCTCTATGTCCCGAAGGGCCCCACTGTCCAGTGCGTTGCGCTGCTCTGGTCGCGCGAGCGTCAGCACGTAGACGTCGCCCTCGACTGTCGTCTGGACCATGTCGCCGCTGACGATGGTGTTTCCAAAGGTCTTTGCCCTTGCCACCGCTAGGTCGCGCCAATGGAGGAAGTGGCGGCGGTCCGCCGTGCCGCGTTGGCGGGTGTCGACGACGTCGAGCCCGAGCGACTCCACGACCGCATCGCCGACCGACTCGGCGACGGCTCGTTTACCCCGGGCGTGTTGACTCTCGTCGCCGAGGCAGCTGCTCGGGATATCCCGGTCGACGAAAGCGACGAGGACCGCGCCGCCGGCGTCCAGCTCATCTACGAGGGGCTCGCGCTGACCCGCCGGCTCGCCCACGACGACCCGTGGACCACCGGCGACCGCGACGCCGCCGACCTCGACATTCTCATCGCCGACATCCTCGTCTCCCGCGGGTTCTACCTGCTGGCGCGCACCGACGCCGCCGACGCCGCCGTCGAGGTGGTGCGCGAGTTCGGGAAGGACCAGACCGACCTCCGAACGACCGGCGACGACGGCCTCGACGGCAATCTGGAGGTCGACATCTGCGAACTCGCCGTCGTCGCCGGCGTCACCGCCGCCGGCCACGAGCCCGGCGCGGACCTGCGAGCCTACGGCTCAGACCTCGCGGCCGGCGGGCTGCCCGAGGTCGAGACGCTGCTGCGCGGCGAGGTGGCCGAACGGCTGGCCGGCTCCACCGACCAGGGGACCGAAGCCGCCGCCGACCACTGATTCCCAGCGCGAATCGAAACGCCTAAAGACAACTGCGGGATACAGACGTATGCGTGCCTGGGTAGCTTAGCGGTAAAGCGCGTCCTTGGTAAGGACGAGACCCCGGATTCAAATTCCGGCCTAGGCTTTTGCCGACCACATCTTCTGTGAGGCGCTCCGTCGCCGAGCGACCGCTGTGGTCGGCAAAACGACAGTGGAATTTGAATCGAGAGAGCGCAGTCGAGCGGAGCGAGACGAGCAGGACCGTCGTCGCGTAGCTCAGTTCCGGGCTGGGCTTTCTGCGACGAGCGGGCGTGAGGAGCCCCCGGTCCCGCTTGCGCCGGGTAACGCCAACATATCGGGTGTGCCCTCCGTCGGTCGAGCCGGTCACGAGAGCGTCAGCCGACCGACCAGTGATCTCCGGGCCGGCCGATGGAGCGACTGGACCGTGTCGCCTGAGCACTGGACGACGATACTGTGGTAATAGGGAACGTACCTGCCGGCTCGTCGCTCCCGCACCAGGTTCGTTCTGTGTAACAAAGCCCGCCTATGGTTGAATATCTGATAGGTGTGCAGCCGCCAACCATGGAACGAAACACAGACTCAGAACCTGATACGACTGGTATCGAGCGACGAACGGTCCTCGGCGGCGTCCTGGCCTCGGCCGGGCTCGGTGGCGCTACCGCAGTCGGGAGTGCGACGGAAGAGGCGGACGGAGAACCGAAGACAGCGCCAGCGGACGGCCAGTCCGTCGACGCCTGCCGAGCGATTACCGAGCCCGGAACGTACGATATCGCCGGGGATATCTCCGACGAGGGGGGGACCTGTCTCCGCATCACGGCCGACAACGTGACCATCAACGGGGGTGGGGCGACGATTCGGGGCGCGGGCGAGTTCGACGATAGCGTCGGCGTGCTCGTCACTGGCGACCGCGTCGCGCTTCGGAATCTCACCGTCGAGGACTGGGAGACGGGTATCCGCTTCGAGGGCGCCAGCGGCGGCGCTATCGTCGACTGTACCGTCGACGCGGTCGGCCCCGACGGTATCGAGTTCGTCGACGCCGACCGCAATCTGATCACAGAGACGACGTCCAACGGCGAAGACTCGGGCGTCGAACTGAACGAGTCGAACCAGAACACGCTCCGGAACAGTACGTTCACTGCTGACGCGGGCGAAGGGATACGCCTCAGTGGCTCCCGACAGAACGATATCGTCGACAACACCGCCGACGGCACCGACAGAGGGATTGTCGTCGGCGACTCCGACCGGAACCGCTTCGAGGGGAACGTCGCGAGCGACGTAGACGTCGGTATCGTGCTCAGCGAGTCGAACTACAACGCCCTCGTCGAAAACGAGGTGCAGCGAAACGACACCGGTATCCTCCTGGTCGACTCGGACTCGAACGAGCTCGTCGACAACGTCGTCACCGACGTCGATTTCGACCCGGGTGTGACGCTGCGTCGCGCCGACCGGAACGTCCTGACCGGCAACACCATCCGCCGCAACCGTATCGGCGTGTTGCTCGAAGACGCAGACGACAACCTGCTCGAAGCCAACACTATCTGTGAGAACACGGACGACCAGATCGTCGAGGAGGGCGACTCGGACAGAAACCGGTTCGTCGACAACGACCTGAGCTGCTGACGGTCGGCTCGGGGAGCCCTCTCACTTCCGAGAGACGCTGTGCGTCTCTCGATGTTCTCCGGGTTTGCTCCGCGATTGCTCACTCCCGCGGGACACCAGAGCCGTCCCGCGATGTTCGCGAACGCTCCGAGTTCGCTCACTTTCAGAAGACGCAGTGCGTCTTCTGTCGTTCGTGAATCCTTCGGATTCACTCACTCCCGGTTCGGTTCCTCGGCCAGCGCCTTCTCCTGCAGTTCTCTGCATTTCTCGCCCTTTACTTCGAGGTCCGGAACGGGCGTGGGCTTGCCGTCCTCGACGGCGACGAAGGTGGCGTAGGCGGAGGTAGTCGGTTCGGTCTCACCGGTGTGGGGGTTCTCGGTGCTGACCTCGATGCGGACCCGCACACTGGTTCGGCCGGTGGCGTAAGCGTAGGACTCCACGAGGGCGTTGTCGCCGATGGGGATGGGGCGCTCGAAGTCGACACGGGACATCTGGGCGGTGACACAGGACTGCTGGGCGGCCCGCATAGCCGACATCGCGCCGATTTCGTCCATCCACTTCATCACGATACCACCGTGGGCGCTGTCGTAGTTGTTGGCGTGGGTCGGCTGGACGCGCTCGCGGTTGACGATGTGCGTTTCGGCGACGTGGGGCATGGGACGGCCTACACCGTCCGGAGATAAAAACGGGCTGTGTCGCTACTGCTGCTGGGCCGGGTTGCCTTCCTCGAACGGCTGGACGACGACGAACCCGTCGGGGTTCGAGAAATCGAGCTGGTACTGCTCGCCCGAGGAGGTGCCGACCATATCGGAGAGGCTGCGGTTGACGCTGCTGGACGGGGAGTTGTTGGCGCTCCAGGCCACCGTCGCCTGCGGGTCGGTCTTGACCGGCGGCGTGAGCACGAGCGGCTTCCCGTGGGTACTGATGGCGATGTGTCCCGGCCCTTCGAGGAAGACGTTCGTCAGGCCGCCCGCGGAGGCCCCGGAGATGCTGCCAATGGTCGAGATGCTGTAATCGACGCTGGACTCGAAGGCCAGCACGTCGTTGCCGTTGACCGAGATGGACTCGTCGGCGTCGAGGTCCATGATCTGGACCTCCTTGGCGTCGTCGGCCACGTAGAGGTGGCCGGTCCCCTCGACTTTCATGACGGGTGTTCCCTCGCCGGTCGCCTTCGACTTGATGAAGCCCTTGATGCCGCCCTCGGCGTTCGAGCTCCCGGTGAAATCGAGATTACCTTCGTAGGCTATCATCGAGCCCGCTTTCACCGTCACCTCGCCATCGACGGCGATGTCGAGGAGTTTGCTGTTCTCTAGCTGGAAGGTGTCGCCACCCTCTTGGGGTCTGTTATCGTTGATGAATTGGTCGACGTCCATGTGTATCCCGGCCGAGTGGTCGGCCGCTACCGCTGGATTCGCCATGGGAGTATGAAACGTTTGCCCTGCTGATGAGTTTATTTACTGTCGGCGTACCGGAACAAACCGGGACCGCCACCGCTCAGAACGGGAGCGGGAAGGGAACCGAGCCCCGGGAGTAGCCTTCGAGCCGGCCGTCGGGCCGATAGCGGAAGACGACGAGCGGTTCGTACCCGACGCTCGGTTCCTCGGCGAGCACCCGAGCCCACTCGTCGTCGTGGAAGGAGGTGCAGTCGACGACGAGGACGGCCCCGGGGTGGGCCGCCAGCTGGTCGCGGGTCTTGGCGTCGCCCGACGCTTTCAGCGCGCCGATGGCGGTGTCGACCTGACGGCGGCTCGGGGGTCGGGGGCGGGTCACCTCGACGAGGGTGTCGTCGACGCGGAAGTCGACGGAGTGGCCCGATTTGAGTTCGACCTCGGGGACGATGTCGTTGCCCGCGTCGACCAGCAGCTTCGCGGTGTTGAACTCCCCCATCGTCGCCTGCATCCGCGAGAGGTCGAACCCCTGACTGGTGCCCAGTTTGCTGGCCATCGTGTAGCGGTGGTCGTCGAGCACGCCGGTCGAAAGGAAGTCGTCGTAGAAGGCCAGCCCCTCGTCGCGGTCGGCGTCGGGGAAACCGCCGGCGTGGTCGTAGAAGAAGGTCCGCGTGGAGTCGCGGCCGTCCTTCGAGAGGAAGACGGGAAGGAAGAAGTGCGACAGCGTCTCGTACTCGGTGAGCCACGGGTCCTCGACCTCCAGCTGGGCCAGCAGCTCGCGCTGGCCCCACTCGGCGATGGCGTCGGGGCTACGCTTGAAGGATTTCTTGTCCGTCCGCCAGAGCGTCTCGGGCGTCTGCGTGTTGCCGAGCCAGTAGGCTTCCTGACCGTTCCAGATAAACAGCGCCAGGTCGCCGTTGTCCATCTCGAGCCGGCGGGCCGCCCACCCGTCGGGCGGGGCGAACCACGGGCCGTTCATCTCTGCGCCGAAGGTGTCCTCGAGCGGGGAGAGCAAATCACGCCGGACACGGTCCTCGTTCCAGCGTTCTGTCGAGTGTCGAAAGCGAATCGGGCCAGCCACGATGGAGTAGAGACGGGCAACGGTCTTGTGCGTTCCGCTGTGGGGGGTCGTCTACTGTGTCCGACGCGTTCGTTTCGTCCAACTTGCCGAGAACTGACTGAGCGGCTCGGTCGCGTATCGGGCGACTCAGTTCCGTTTTATTTTTGTCCTTCGATCAAACTGGGATGGTCATCTCACCCGAGTCGGCCTGGGAAGAAATCGCTGAGGGGTTTACCCGGGAGTATCAAGATACGGTCGTCTACGGCGACCGCCGACAAGAGGTCGTTCTCCACGACGGAGCCATCCGATTACTGATGAACGGCTGGGTTGAACTCCCGTCGGGTCGCCTCTTTTCTCCTGATGCCATCCACCACGTCGATCCCGCTCCGGAGTGAGTGTCACGGGACATCATCCCTGCTGTATACACCCGCTGACTCGACGAGAGCTGACCTTCGACTCCAAGAGGCAACGGACTCTCACCAAGACTGAAATACGACCTACCGTCGGGAGAATCCGCTAATCGGGGGGAAAATCGGTCAGGTTACGAACGTCGCAGTCCTTATTTCAAGCTGTCTCTTGTCCGTCTCGTATATCGTTACCGTAATGGTCTCATCGTTCCCGATATTGATGTCTTTCAGCCCACTTCCCGTCGCATCTGAAAACGTCAAATCGTCCCCCGACGAATCGAAGTACCGCGCTGCTGAGGTACTCCCGTTGGCCGGCTCGTCTTCCACGACGACGTAGACACTGTCGTCGTGAGCCCGACTGAACTGGAGGTTGGTAATCGTGACTTTTCCATTTACCCGGGCATTGAACGAGGCTGGATATGCAAAACCCCCGATTGATGCCTGTGGATTAGCGTTATTCGGCACGTCATACTGTGCGATTGTCGCGGTCGTATCATCCTTCGGGGACTGCCAGATGAGCCGGAGGGGTTCGCCGCCTTTGACATTGACTGTCGCCGAAACACCCGCGTCGACGTTCCCACTCCACTCGCTAATACCACCCAAAGAGGTCTTTTCGAGTGCAGCGCCCGCAAACCGCAACTGATCTCCGTTCAATATGTCACCGCTCGCGTGGGTAACTTGGAGGTCACCATCGTCCAGCACCTCGAACTCAAAACTCGCACTCGGTGGAGCATTCGATATGTTCTCCCCGATACTCAGCCCGAACACTGCAACGACCCCCCCTACGACCACGACGACACCGACCATCAGAACGACGGAGATGATCGACGAGACGGCGCTATCGGCACTTATTATCGTATCCGAAGTCACTTATCGAGTAGAGAATACTTTCATTCCGACTTCACTCTATCGTTGATAACCACCGATACTTCGGCTGTATTGAGCGGTTTCGCGGTGTTGTGCTCCGGGACGAGTTCGTGCCGTAGTTGTCTTTGGTAGTAGACTGTCAGCGCGAGCGTAGCGAGCGCGGTTCACGCGAATCGCCGGCGGCGATTCGCGAACGTTTTTCAAGGTGCCGGTTGCGGGCCGCTGGCCCGCAACCGAACGACGTGGCGGCGGAACCGCCACGCTCTCCCCGCAGGCCGCCGGAGGCGGCCGAGGAAAGGTGACGCGGAAAAAGGCTCGCCGTTAGATTGATAATCTCTACCACACAAACTGTAGTGTGGTAACATATGTCGATGGGAGCATACGACGACGACGAACACGAGCGCCGTGAACGCAAGAACAACGAGGTGGAGCTGTCGGAAGACGACGGCCGGACGGCGTACCACGGCAAGGTGAGCTACGACAGCGGCGAGTCCACCGAGGAGCTGCTGGACCAGTTCAAACAGATCAACTCCGACTGAACCCGTTTCTTGACCTGACCTGTAACAGCGCCACGGAGACGCCAGTGACGACGGTGACGGCGGCCACGTGGGCGAGCAAGGCCGCGAGCAGCACCCGCTGGTTCAGGACGAACGGGACGAGCACGAGCTGGAGGACGCCAAAGCCCCACGTCTCGATGTCGGCCCGCTGGAACACCCTGGCGGTATCGGGGTCGAACCGGAAGCGAAGCGACCGCCAGAGCCCGGTGACGGAGGCCCACCAGCCGGTGCCGATGCGGTAGCAGATGTCCCAGAGGATGAGCAACATGAGATACACCACCAGCACCGGCGGCTCCGGGCCAAAGAGCGTGTTCAACAGCGGCGAACTCGCCGTCTGGGGGTCGAACACGAAGATGTGGGTCAGCAGGGCGATGTAGGCGAGCACCGACAGCACGACCTCCATGTTCGAGGAAAAGAGGAGCGCCCGGTAGGTCGGCGGGACGTCGATACGCCGGACGAGCGTGCTGATGCGCAGCATCTCGACGCTGCCGACGGTGGCCACGAAGATGACCGCCGTCGCCGCGATGGCGACGTTCCAGGTGTCGTAGTACCACGAGAGCCCGACGACGGCGACCTCGAAGACGACGAGCTGGATCGCGAGCGCCGCCCACGTCGGCAGCCGGATGCCCGGCAAGGCGCCGACGATGCTCTCGTACACCCACGTCTCGCCGTACTCGGGGTGGGGGTTCTCGTTGCTCACCGGCCGGCCCCCGCTGGACGTGCGTGCCCGCCTCGCTCGTCGGTCTCCGTCGGCCCGGCCACACGTCCGTGCATATCCCACAGGCAGGACCGCAGCCGGTTAAAATGCACCGTCGCCGGGGGCGCTCACCAGCCGGGCGTCGGCGGTGCGCCGTCGGCGTCCTCGACGGCGGTGGTTTCGGGCGCGTCTGTGGTTCGCTCGCCGACGGCGCCGACTGCGTCGGTCCACCGGTCGATGGCGCGACCGGCCCACGAGTCGGTCCGCAGGACCCGTTCCAGCACCGCCTCGTAGCGGTCGTCGTTGACCGCGAGTGTCCCCGGGCTCGACGCGGCGGCGACGGCGACGAACTCCGCGCGGTCCTCGGCGGTCAGGTCACCGTCGCGAAAGCGTTCCACCCTGCCGGCTACCCGGTCGGTGTCGGGATGGGCGAAGACGCGCTCGCCGACCGCGCCCGGGCCGAACGTGGGGGTCACGTCCGGCGGCTCCGCGTCGAGCAGCCGTCGGCCGCCGTGGACCCGCTCGACGCGTTCGCACTCTGTCTCGGTCTCCAGCAGTAGATTCTCGCCGGGATACGTGCCACAGGCGTCCGGATACAGCGCCTCGCCGTGGATGCGACACTGCAGCGTCGTCGGATCAAGGAAGACACAGCTGCGGAGCCACGTGGTCGGTCGGTCGAAGGGGGCGACGGGTTTGGGCGGTTTCCGCAGGCCGACAAAGAAGACGGGGCGGCCGTCGATAGCAGCCACGTCTACCCCGTCGAGCGTGACGCTGCGGTCGTCGTCGGCCCGCCAGAGCCGCGGCCGCAAGGCGTCGCCGTAGCCCGCATCGACGAAGCGGCGAATCTCCTCGCGGGCCAGCGGGACGAGGTTGTAGGTGTCGTCCAGCGCCTCGTTCGGGCCCGTTCGCTCGTGGTCAATGTCGCGGTCGGTGAGCGGGCGCCAGTCGATACAGCAGCCCGCACACCCCTCGCAGTCTACCTCCATGCGTTCGTGTAGGGTGGCCGACAACAAAAGGAAGGGCCTTAGGCCCGTCGCCGCTATGGTCCGTATGGCTTCGGACACCTGTGACGGCTGTACCGATTCGGTGTCCATCGGCGGCGGTATCGCCAACATCTGGACACAGGAGAGCCGTCCGACCGAGGGGATTATTCTGGAACTGGGCGACGGCACCGAACATCTGCTCTGTTACGACTGCATCGACCGGTTGCCCGACGACCGCGAGGTGACGGCAGCGGACGTCGCGTCGCTGGACAGTTAGGCGGTGGTCTGGAACAGCGTCACCGAATCGTCGCTGTCGGGGAACTCGTACGCCAGCCGCACCTCGTAGGCCGACGTCACGCCGACGGTGACGCTGCTACCGGCGACGATGCCGCCGTCGTCGCTCGTCTCCCCCTGCCACGGGCCGGGGCTCGTCTGGTCCGCGCCCGACGCGTCGGCGAAGCCGCTCCCGCGGACGTAGAGGTCGCTGGCGTCGATGGTGTCGCCGCCGCGGTGTTGTATCGTCAGGAGGCCGGCCGCGCCGTCGTACGTCGCCCGCCACTGGACCTGTGGCACGTCAGGCGACGACTCCGTGGTCCAGTCCGGTTCCAGCCCCGCGACCTCGCCGGTCGGAACCGCCCCGGTCGCGACGACGGCCGACCCGTCGGTCGTGACTGCCGGCGACGCCGACGCGAAGCTACTGCTCTCGTCGGCCCACGACTGGACCGCGCCGGATTCGACTTCGTCGCCGACGAACGCCGCTGTCACCGTCGACTGGTCGTCGCCGAGGCGCAGGCTGAACCCCTCGGCCTGTGCCCCGTCGACGAGCGCTCTATCGTCACCGGGCGCACGCACCGCCAACGACTCCCCGGGCGCGGTGAGTGCGAGTGCCGTTTTGACGTCAGGGACGGCCGCCGGAAGCCGGTTCCCGTCCCGGGCGGCCGCCGCCAGCGCGTCGACGGGGTCGACTGTGACGTCGCTGTACCCGGTCACTGCGCTGAAGAACACGCCCGACCCGACACCGATGGCCTCCTGTCGGTCGTCCCGGTCGAACGCGTAGATGTCGAGTCCGCCGACGGTGCGCTGTCGTGCCAGCCCTCGGTCTTCGAACGAGGTCCGGAGCCGGTCGGTGTCGTGGTCGCCGACGAACCCGAATACGGCGTTCGCTATCAGCAACACCCGTTCCTGGTCGGCCAGGGTACCGAGTCCGCTGATGCCGGCCTCCTCGTCGAGCCCTTCGGTCACGGCCGCCGGTAGCGTATCGCTGTACGTACTGATCCCGCTCGGCTCGAACGAGAGGGCTGCGTAGCCGTCGAGGCCCAGCGCATCCGGGCTCGGGGTCCACTTCGTCCACTTGGGGACGGCGCTTCGCTGAACCGTGCCGGTATCGGTCCGTGTCGCGGTCCCTGTGGCCGTCTCGCTCGGCTCCGACTCCGTGCCGAGACACCCGGCGAGACCGGTCGCGGCGAGACCACCGGTGCGCCGGAGAAGGCTACGTCGTGACGTGTCCATAATCTCTCCCCGACTGTGGGGAACAAAACTGTTGGTACTGTCTTATACTCCCGGAATCCCGAACGCGTCCGTAGCGATACCGAGCAGGGCGAGCCCGTACAGTATCAGTACGGCGACCAGCCAGGCCACGAAGGCGATGCCCAGCGCCGTCCCCCAGCCGCCGGGGTACTGCCAGTTGATGACACCGACCCAGGCCAGCAACATCAGAGTCGGGCCCAGCAGCGGAATCCAGCCGAAGAAGACGCCCACCAGCGCGTAGACGAGCGCGCCAAACAGCGCCGTGATGGCCGCCCGGCGGTATCCCGTGTCCCGGTCGACGAGCACCTGGGCCCCGACGGTTATCGCCACCGTCCCGACCAGAAAGCTCACCAGAAAGACGAGGACGCCGCTGACGATGGACTCCGTCGCGACCGCTCCCTGGAGGACCGGCCCGGCGAAGGTTCCATCCATCACTCTGGCTCGTCTCGGGTCCCGCCGTCCGCCGCCGCCTCCGCTGTCGCTTTCGTCGGCGTCCACCGGAACCGGAGTTCGAGCTCCTCGACGTCTTTGCGGAGGCGCCGCGAGCGCTCGGTCACCGTCGCTTCGGTAGCGAGGCGCTCGGGCGGCGAGAGGCGGACGTGTTTGTTCCCGATAGCGACGCGGATGCGGTCTTTGTCCGCGTCGAGTTCGTCGGCGATAGACCGCAGGAACTCGGCGGTCTCCGCTCTGGTCAACTCCGTCTCGTGACTGGTCGTGTCAGCCATCGTACTGCCTGGTACGAGCTGTCAACTCATTAACACTGTGCCCGGACGGAGAAACTGTCGTTCGAAAGGGTGGGGAGGGCCGGCCGCGGGGACGGTGCCGGCACTCGCTCCGTGGTCGCCGATACAGGTATACCTGCCAGCCCGGTTGCTGGCTCCGCAGTTCGGTCCCATGTTTTATGTAGCCGGTCGCGAGAGAGCGGCTATTCGGGTCGGCGCCACCGCTCGCCTGTGAGCGTCGATAAAACAAAGTATCAGATGTGGCCGCCGAAGCGACCGGAAATCCGAGTTAGTTGCGGACGACGTTCGTCGCGCGGGGGCCCTTGTCGGCCTGTTCGATGTCGAATTCGATCTCCTCGCCTTCTTCGAGGTCCGGTCCGCCGACGTCCTCCATGTGGAAGAAAACGTCCTCGTCCGCGTCCTCAGTCGAGATGAAACCGTAGCCGCCTGTGTCGTTGAAGAAATCAACCTTACCGTTTGCCATTACAAACAATTGTACAGGGGATATATGTATAAGAGTTCCGAGGGTGCCAGTAACACGACCGTGTGAGTGTGAGCACGAACCACGCCCTGTGACCTCTCCTGGCGACGGTGGCTCCGTTCGGTCCCGTCCGACCGACTGGAAAGGTTTAGGCCCGCCCGCCCGTTGCCTCTTCTCGTGTACCCCGCGCGGATTCCCGACGAGTTCCCGGCCCCGAGCCATCGGGGCAACCAGAAGCAGGCACTCGCAGACATCCGCGCGGCCTTCGAGAGCGGCAAGAACGTGGTGCTGGTGCGTGCGCCGACCGGCAGCGGGAAGTCACTGCTCGCCAGAGCCATCGCGGGGTCGGCCCGCACCGCCGGCGAAGCGGCCCCCGAGCAGGTCTGTGATGCCTACTACACGACGCCGCAGGTCTCACAGCTGGACGACGTGGCCGAGGACGAGTTGCTCGAGGACCTCTGTGTCATCCGCGGGAAGAACAACTACGACTGTATCCTCCCCGGCGAGACGGACACGCCGGTCGACCAGGCTCCCTGCGTGCGCGAGCGGGAGTTCGACTGCCAGGTCAAACACCGGTGTCCGTACTTCTCGGACCGCGCTATCGCCTCGAACCGGCGTATCGCCGCGATGACGCTGGCCTATTTCATGCAGACCGCCGGCAGCGACGTCTTCGGCAAGCGGGACGTAGTCGTCGTCGACGAGGCCCACGGCCTGGGCGAGTGGGCCGAGATGTACGCCACCATCGAGCTGTCGCCCTCGACGATTCCGTTCTGGGGCGAGCTCGACGTCCCTGACCTGGACGGGCTCGACGAGGCCGTCAGATTCGCCGAGCGAATCGAACACGTCACCGAACGCCGCGTGAAGGAGCTACGTGGCAACGCCGAGCTGACGGGCGAGGAGGTCGCCGAGCGGGACTCGCTGAACAAGCTCCGCAGCGACCTCTCGTGGTTCCAGGAGGACTACCGCGACCCCGAGAGCGCGACCACGTGGGTCGTCGACCAGAACGGCGGCGAGGGCGCGCCCGTGACGGTCAAACCGATGAACCCCGAGAAGTACCTCAAACACACCGTCTGGGACCGCGGGAACCGCTTTGCGCTCCTGTCTGCCACCATCCTGAACAAGGACGCCTTCTGTCGCAACGTCGGGCTGGACCCCGCCGACGTGGCCCTCGTCGAGGTGGGCCACACCTTCCCCGTCGAGAACCGGCCGCTGTACGACATCACACAGGGGAAGATGACCTACGAACACCGCGACGACACCCTGCCGAAAGTCGCCCGGGCTATCGTCCGGGCGATGGCCCAGCACCCGAACGAAAAGGGGCTGGTCCACTGTCACTCCTATGCGATTCAGGAGCAACTGGACGAGCTCCTGACTGAGTTTGGCGTCGGACCCCGGGTCAGGAGCCACGACAGCGAGGACCGCGACGGCGCGCTGGCGGCCTGGAAGCGCAGCGACAACCCAGACCTCTTCCTCTCGGTGAAGATGGAGGAGGCGCTGGACCTGGAGGGCGACCTCTGTCGCTGGCAGGTGCTGTGCAAGGCGCCGTACCCCAACACCCGCGACTCGCGGGTGGCTCAGCGGCTGGAGGACGGCCAGTGGGGCTGGTACTACCGGACGGCGCTGCGGACCGTCATTCAGGCCTGCGGGCGCGTGGTGCGTGCGCCCGACGACCACGGGGCGACCTATCTGGCCGACTCGTCGCTGCTGGACCTCTTCGAGCGCGCCCGAACCGATATGCCCGACTGGTTCGGCGAGCAGGTCGACCGTCTCGCAGAGCCCGACCTGCCCGAGTTCGCCCCGGACCGGGCGCTGTCGGCTGTCTCGGCGAGTGCGAAACGCCGGCACAGCCGCTCCGGCTCGCGGTCGAGCGGTAGTCACCCCCTCTCGGACGTCTGGGACTAGATGAGGAAGGCCGCGCCGTAGACGAACGACGAACCGACCATCAGCAAGACGAGGATGATAGCGATAATCTGCTGTCTGTCCATACCGCCCTTTTCCCCGACACCCAATTAGGCGTTACGACAGGCCGACACGTGTCGCCGGCCCCTGTTCGTCGGTTCCAGGTGCCGTCCATACTGTTAAGCCGACACTGCCACACAGTCTCTCCATGCGTCTCGCACTTATCGGGGTTGGACAGGCGGGCGGCAAGGTGACCGAAGCGTTCCTGGAGTACGCCGACCGGACGGACAGCGACATCGTCGTCGACGCGCTCGCTGTCAACACCGCCAAGGCGGACCTGCTCGGACTCGATCGGATTCCGGTGGACAGGCGGCTGCTCATCGGGACCGACCGCGTCAAGGGCCACGGCGTCGGCGCCGACAACGAACTCGGCGCCGAAATCGCCGAGGCCGACAGCGACGTCGTCATGGACGCCGTCGCGGGGATGCCCAGCCACGAGATCGACGCGTTCCTGCTCGTCGCCGGACTGGGCGGTGGCACGGGCTCCGGCGTCGCGCCGTACCTCGCGAAGGAACTGCGCCGACGGTACGAGGAGCCGGTGTACGGGCTGGGGCTGCTCCCGGGGAAAGACGAAGGCGGCATCTACACCCTGAACGCCGCCCGCTCGTTCCAGACGTTCGTCCGCGAGGTCGACAACCTCGTCGTCTACGACAACGACACGATGGCCAGCGGAACCGACAGCCTCGCGGGCGGCTTCGCGAAGGCCAATCAGGAGCTGGCCCGCCGGTTCGGCGTGCTGTTCGCCGCCGGCGAGACGGACGGGTCGGCGGTCCCCGAGCAGGTCGTCGACGCCAGCGAGATAATCAACACGCTGGGTAGCGGCGGCGTCTCGACCTTCGGCTACGCCAGTTCGCCCATCGAACGCAAGCGCGGCCTCTTCGGTGGGAAGGGCCGCCCCGACGCCAGCGACGCCACGCCCCGCATCCTCGCGCTGGTGCGCCAGGCCACGCTCGGCCGGCTCACGCTGCCCTGTGAGATTACCAGCGCCGAGCGCGCGCTGGTCGTCGTCGCTGGCCCACCGGAGATGCTCTCGCGCAGCGGCGTCGAGAAGGCCCGCACCTGGCTCGAGGAGGCCACCGGGACGAGGGAAGTCCGCGGCGGGGACTTCCCGGTCCCCGACGCCGACGAGGTCTCGGCGGCCGTGTTGCTCTCCGGCGTCAGCGACATCCCACGGGTCAAGGAACTGCAGGCCGTCGCCATCGAGACCCAGCGCTCGATGCGCGAGGTCAGCGAGACGGCCGACGACCGGCTCTCGGACCTGCTGTGGAGTGGCGACGGTGAACTGAAACCGCTGTTCTGAGCCCGCCTGCCGGGGTTCTCAGTCGATTCGGGCGTCAACGACCACGTGGACGACCCCCTCGCTGTGGCTCTTGACCCGCCGTGTGTCCAGTACCTCGACCGACCGGCCCGCGTCGTCGGCGGCCGTTTCCAGCCGCTCGATGGGCCGGTCGAAGACGAGGTGTTCGGGCGTGGTCTCGTGCATATGGAGGGTGCCCCCCGGCGTGAGCGCGGCGAGGGCGTGGTCGAGATACTCCCACGACTCGTAGTAGCCCATCACCACGCGGTCGACGGGGCCGCCCTCGATGCCGGCGTCGATTACCTCGCGGCAGTCCGCCCGGTAGGGGTGGACCAGCCCGTCGACGCCGTTGCGCATCGTGTTCTCGACCAGATAGCGAAACGCCGTCGGGTTGCGCTCGACGGCGGTCACTTCGGCGCCGGCCCGGGCCATCGGCAACGTGAAGTAGCCGATGCCGGCGAACATGTCGAGGACGCGCTCGTCGCGCCCCTCGACAACCTCCCCCATCCGCGCCCGCTCGGCCTTGTTCCCCGGCGAGAACATCACCTCGGCGAGGTCCAGCGCGTACTCGGTGCCGTGTTCGGTGTGGACGGTCTCGGTGTCGCCCTCGCCGGCGACGACGGTCACGTCGGGCTCGCGGTGGGCACCGCTGATACCGTTGCGGGCCAGCACGGTGTCGGCCTCGCCGTGGAGCGCGAGCAGCGCCTCGCCGACCTCGCGGGGTCTGGGCGCCTCGCCCATCGCCACGAGGACGACGCTGCCGACGACCGCCCACGAGGCGGGGGCGGCGTCGAGTTCCGCCTCGGTCCAGCCGCGCTGGCGGAGGTGGTCCGAGAGCGAGCGCAGCCGGCGCTCGCCGACCTGCTGGACGACTTCGCGCACCTCGACGGTCTCGGGCGGCGCGGTCACGGGGACGGCGACGCCGTCGTCGTCCCACGCCCCGACGCTGCGGCTGTCGTCGTAGACGCCCTCGGCGTCCAGTGCCTCGATGACGGCCTCCGCGCGCGGTTTCGCGACGACGACGGCCAGCTGTCGGGTATCGAGGTCGGCTGCCGCGTCACCGTCCGCCTCGACCGGTTCCTCACCCATCGTCGCGCTCGTCGGGCAGGACGTGTAGCCCCGCGTGGCTCTTGAAGACGGGCACTTCGTCGGCGTCGGTGTCCAGGTAGTCGGGTCGCGGAACGGTCACACTCTCGAACGTCTCGGGGTCTAACACCTGGACGGCGTTGTCGTCCTCGACGGCGACGAGCGTGGTCGGGACGCCGTCCTCGCGAAAGCCCAAGCGTCGGGCGTCGGGCGCTTCGCCCTCCTCGAAGCGGGCCTCGTAGGCCTCGCCCGTCGCCAGTCGAACGCCCTTGAGGTTCCCCTGGACCGACCGGACGAGGACCGGACCGTCGCCGTCCTCCGGGTCGATAATCTCGCCCTGGCGGTAGCGGGGCAGGCGGACGGCGTAGGTCATCCGGTAGAGCTTCTGGCCGTCCTCGTCCTCCGTGATGAGGCGTTTGGAGTCGGAGTACCCCCCGCCCAGCTGGGCCGTGATGCGCTTGGCGATACCGTGGCCCATCTGGTTCGTGGATATCTTCATGTTCAGGCCGTCGTCCACCTCGTTGGTCTCGGTGATGAACGCGTTGCGGTCCCCCGTCGCCTCCCGCTCGGCGATGTACTCTTGGGCGATGGTCTTTGCCCGCTCGACCTCGTCGTCGGTCGGCTCCCGCTCGTCGGCGCGGACCTGCACGACGCTGGCGAACGACCCGCCAGCTATCTTCCCGCAGCGTTTGCAGGTCTGCCGGGAGATGCGCACGGGGACGCTCACCTGCTCGTGGACCGGCGTGCCACGGACCACGCCCGAAAATTCGGTGTGCATCCGGATGTTGTTGGGGTCGAGCTGTTCGGGTGCGACCTGCCAGTCGACGGCCTCGGCGTCGACGTGGACGCCCAGCGCCTCGCTGACCTGCTCGACGGCGATGTCGGTGTAATCCTCTGCGCCCACGTCGACCCAGCGGTTCCCCTTGTGGACCGCCCCGCACTGGCTACACACCCGGACCTCGATGGTCTCGGGGGCGTCCACGAGGTCGAACTCCTCGAAGTAGCAGGCGTCACACAGCACTCGCTCGGAGTCCCGCTTCGGGCCCGGGAGCGCGGGGCGGTCCTCGGGTGGCTCGAACTCGTCGCCACACTTCGGACAGAAGGCTCCAGACCGGCTCATTACCCTGTGTACTGGATTCGGGCTGTTACGTATTGCGTTCTGTCGGCTGCTGTTATTTGTTCGACCCAACCGTTTTAAACCAAGCCGTCAGAGTGAGTCGATATGCGACGACGACGGTACGTGGCGATGGTGGGGAGCGCTTCGCTGGCGGGCTGTCTGGGACGGCTCGGGGAGACCGACGAGGCGGAGACAGATGAGAAACCGCCAGACGAGGAAACGACGACCGAACGGGCGACCGTCGAAACCGACAGCGGCAGCTTCCAGCGACTGTGGGCGGCCGACCTGGAGGACGGCGACGGGGGGTTTACGGCCAATTACCAGGCGACTGCCGACGCGGAGACGGCGTACCTCGGCACCCCATCCCACCTGATTGCGCTGTCGCTTGCGGACGGCACCGAGCAGTGGACGCTGTCCCTGGACACCCCCGTCAACGGGGTACTTATCGACGACGATGGGCTGTTCACACTGCACGAACGCACGGTGCAGCGAGTCGACCCGGTGACGGGCGAGTCCCGCTGGACGTCGACCGGCGGCATACGCTCCGGAGCCGGCGACTTCTACGCGGCGACGGACGACCACGTCGTCGCCAGCGGCGAGGGCGGGGTCAGGGTTTTCGAGAAGGAGTCGGGCCAGCAGACCGCAACACTCACCAGCGTCCTCGAGCCGGTCAGAGCCTGGAACGGACAGTTCGTGGTCGTGGATGCGTCCGGTCTGACTGCGTACGACCCGGACGGGACGGCCCAGTGGACCATCGATGATGTGTCGGTTAACTGGTTGAGCCCCGTCGTCGGGTCGACGGTCGTCGGCGGTGGCAGCGGGACGTTCGTCGGCGTCGACCTCGAGCAGGGCGAACAGGCCTGGACCACTGGGGCGGACGGGTCGTTTCGGAGGCCCAGGACTGCTGGAACCGACGACACGGTGTTCATCTCCCCCAGATCGGCGGGGGGATTCTCCGCACTCGATCCCGAAACCGGGGATGTACGGTGGCAAAACGACGATATCTACTCGGCGAGCTTCTCCCCGGTCGTGCTGGAGTCGGGTCTCGTCTTCCCTGAAACATTCGGCATACAGGCCATCGATCTCGAAACCGGCAGGCAGCTTGCCGCCACCGACCAGCGAATCGATATACAGGGGGTCACCGGGTCGGGCCGGACCGTCGTCGGCTACGGCGACCGAGCCTTCGCCTACAGGCTCTGACTGCCGTCACTCCCCCAGCAGACTCGGCTCCTCGACGTCCGCCTCGGCAGCCTCCCGCCACGAGTACTCGGGTTCCCAGTCCAGCAGTCCGTCGGCTTTCACCGTCGAGAGCGCCGACTGCTCGCCGTCGAGTTCGCAGCGAGCGGGCACCTCGCCCCAGAACTCCTCGACCACGTCGGCGGTCGGACGGCCGACGTAGTTCTCGGCCGCGGCGGCGTGGAAGGCCTCGTGGCCCTCGAAATCGCTCACCAGCGCCGCGGCGACGATGCCCGCCACGTCCCGCACGTCGACGTAGGACCAGCAGTTGCCCGCCCCGCCCGCGAGGTCACCCTCGGCCACGTCCCGGCAGTTGTACTCGCCGGGGTACTGAATCCAGGAGGGCCGGATGGAGGCGACGCCGACGCCGTCTCGTCGGGCGACCATCTTCGCGATCTCCTCGCCGGCCACCTTCGAGGTACCGTAGGGGTCCTCGGGCGCCATCGGGTGGTCTTCGTCCATCGGGAGATAGGCCGGCAGGGGCGTCTCCTCGGCGAAAGCCAGCCCGTAGGCGCTCTCGGAGGACGCCCAGACGATATCGGCACCCGCGCGGCCGGCCGCGTCGAGGACGGTGTAGGTCGCCTCGACGTTGGTCTCGAACACGCGGCTCCCGGCGTGGCGCTCCGGCGACGGGAGGGCCGCCCAGTGGACGACGGCGTCGGGGTCGACCTCGCTCACGAGGTCCCTGACTTCCCCGCCGTCGGTCACGTCCGCCGCCCGGAAGTCGATGCGCTCGCGCGCCGGAATCTCCCAGCCGGGGTGGTCCAGGTCGACACAGACCACGTGGTAGTCTCCGGCCAGCCTGTCACAGATCCAGCGGCCCGAACGACCCAGTCCGCCGGTGACGACGACTGTCTCGGTCATGCTATGGGATTGTCGGGGTCCCTACATATGCCTGTGGGCAGTCGGCCGGGAGTGTGCCATGGGAACACGATAGCGGGGTTTTAGCGTGTTGGTAACATAGCTAACATATGCAGTGGCAAACCGACTGGGGGCTCCGGGGGCGGATGGCCCTGACGATGTTCCTCCTCTTCGGGCTCTACATCGTCTTTCTCGGGGTCCTCGTGCTGTACTTCGATAGCATCGCGCTCATAATTCTCGTTATGGCGCTGTTCATGGGCGCGCAGTTCTTCTTCAGCGACAGGCTCGCGCTGTACTCGATGGGCGCCCGCGAGGTCGACCCCGACGAGTATCCCGAGCTCCACCGGAGCGTCGAGCGGCTGGCCCAGCAGGCCGACCTCCCGAAACCGAAAATCGCCGTCGCCGACTCCCGGACGCCAAACGCCTTCGCCACGGGTCGCTCCCAGGACAGCGCCGCCGTCGCCGTCACGACCGGCATCATGAACCTCCTCGACAACGAGGAACTGGAGGGCGTGCTGGCCCACGAACTCGCCCACATCAAGAACCGCGACGTGATGGTGATGACGATCGCCTCGTTCCTCTCGACCATCGCCTTCCTCGTGGTCCGGTGGGGCTGGCTGTTCTCGGGCGGGCGCTCGCGTGGCGGCCAGCAGCAGGCGCCCGTCTTCGTCGCTATCCTGCTCTCGCTGGTGGTGTGGATTATCTCGTTCCTGCTCATCCGAGCGCTCTCGCGGTACCGCGAGTTCGCCGCCGACCGCGGCGGCGCCTCGATTACGGGCCGGCCCGCGGCGCTTGCGACCGCGCTGATGAAGATAGACAGCGGGATGGAGAAGGTGCCAAGCGAGGACCTCCGGGGCCAGTCCGAGATGAACGCCTTCTTCATCATCCCCATCCGCTCGGGCTTCGTCGGGCGGCTGTTCTCGACGCACCCCGCCACGGAGAAGCGTATCGAGAGATTGCGTGACCTAGAGCGGGAGTTGTGAGACGAGGGCGAACGTGTCGCTGGTATCTCACAGCGACTACCAACGACAGCCAGAAATCCCCCGGTCGCTGTACTACTGCGACTCGTTGCGGTCCTCGGGAGCATAGCTCCCTGCGGTCCTTACGTCGTCTCGAACGTCCAGCGACCGGCCCCTTTCAGTCCCGCCCCGTGGACCAACCGACCGGGCCGGACTGAAAGGGGCGAGCGGCTACGCGAAGGCAGCCGACGCAAGCACGCGTAGCGCGCGCAGCGAGGCTCCCGAGTGTAGCCGCTCGGGGCTTTCTGGCTGTCATCATCGAGATTCGCTGCCGTCCGAACGGCTCTCACTGTCGCTATGACGAAAACCCCCTTATCCTTCCCAACCCTCCATCCGGTATGGGACTGCTCTCCGGACTCAAGAGCGTCCTCGGGATGCGCGCGGAGGCCGACGCCACCCGGGACGCGAACCCAGACGACCTCTTCGGGATGTCGACGGCCCACGTCACCATGGCGGCCGAACTGGGCTACGAGCCGACCGGCGACGCGGCGCTGTGTTTCGGCGACGTCGACAGCACGGACTTCCAGGCGGCGACGGACGAGGTGAAAGCCATCCTCGACGCCGGCGAGGCCGAAACCGGCACGACGGCCGACTTCGTCGGCGACAGCCACGGCTACCGCTGGGTCGTCCTCCACGACGCGGACTTCGACGATCTGGTCACGTCCATCCACTTCGCGGCGGATACGCTCATCGAGCGACGCTACGGCTCCAGATTGCTCGCTGCGCTGTTCGCGTTCGAAGATGACCGCACTGGCGACCCCGCGTACTGGGTGTACTCCTTCCGCCGGGGCGCGTACTACCCGTTCGCGCCCGACCCCGACGCCGACCACGAGCGCGACCAGGCGACGGAGTTCAAGCTGGAGAGCAAGCTCGACGGCGAACTCAGCGTCGAGGAGGACAAGGCATTCTGGTACCCGCTGTGGCCCGACCGCGCGGGCGACCACCCGTGGGAGTGACCGATGGCAGCGACTGACGTCGCCGTCTACGACCACCTGCGCTCGACCGACCCGGACGACGACGACGCCGTCTACCGCGTCGTCGGCACCGCTTCCGGAACCGTCACGCTCCTCCGCGTCTCCGACGGCGACGGCCGCCGCGCGAACACGGGCGAGGTCCTCACTATCTCGCGGGCGGCACTCGACAGCTTCGAGGCGGCCGACAACCCCGACGGGAACCGCGGGCTCCTCGGAACGGTCCGTTCGGCGGCCGGCGCCGGCTACTGGGCGCTTCGGGCGGGCGGTCCGCTCCTGACCATCGGCGTCGTTCTCGCGGTGGTCGGAACCCTCGGCAACGTCGGCTTGTTGGCGCTGTCGCCGCTGGTCGTCAGCGGGCTCATCTTCGTCGGTTTCGGCTGTATCGTCATCGCTCTGCTGGTCGACTGAGGCACCTCGGCGGTCCTTCCCTTCTAAACGTCCCGATACCGTCCCGGCTCGTCCTCCCGCAGTCGGCCAGTTTCACTTTCACTACACTGTTAACGGGGGTTTATATCCCATCGAGCGTAAGGCACATCCATGTCCGAAGCAGCAGACCTCGAAGACCTGCCGGGTGTGGGGCCAGCAACAGCGGAGAAGCTCAAAGAGAACGGCTTCGACTCCTATCAGGGGATCGCCGTCGCCTCCCCCAGCGAGCTCTCGAACACCGCCGATATCGGCGAGTCCTCGGCCTCCGACATCATCAACGCCGCCCGCGACGCCGCCGACATCGGCGGCTTCGAGACCGGCGCCACAGTCCTCGAACGCCGGGAACAGATCGGTAAGCTCTCCTGGGGCGTCGACGAGGTCGACGAGCTGCTCGGCGGCGGCGTCGAGACCCAGTCCATCACGGAGGTGTACGGCGAGTTCGGTGCCGGGAAGTCCCAGGTGACCCACCAGCTGGCCGTCAACGTCCAGCTCCCCGCCGAACACGGCGGCCTGGAGGGCAGCGCCATCTTCATCGACTCCGAGGACACGTTCCGCCCCGAGCGTATCGAGCAGATGGTCGAGGGCCAGACCGACGAGGCGCTCGAAGACATGATGAAGCTCCACGGTATCGTCGGCGAGGACGAGGCCGCCGACGCGACCGACGACGACCTGATGGCCGACCTCGTCGAGTCGGTGCTCGACAAGATTCACGTCGCGAAGGCGTTCAACTCCAACCACCAGATTCTGCTCGCCGAGAAGGCCCAGGAGATCGCGAGCTCCACGCAGGACGACGAGTTCCCCGTCCGGCTGCTCGCAGTGGACTCGCTGACCGCGCACTTCCGCGCGGAGTACGTCGGTCGTGGCCAGCTCGCCGACCGCCAGCAGAAGCTCAACAAGCACCTCCACGACCTGATGCGCGTGGGCGACCTCAACAACACCGCGGTGTTGGTGACCAACCAGGTCGCGTCGAACCCCGACTCCTTCTTCGGCGACCCGACCCAGCCCATCGGTGGGAACATCCTCGGCCACACCTCCACCTTCCGCATCTACCTCCGGAAGTCCAAGGGGAACAAGCGCATCGTCAAGCTCGTCGACGCGCCGAACCTCCCCGACGGCGAGGGCGTCATGCGCGTCGAGGGCGCCGGCCTGAAAAACGAGTAGCGAGGCGTCGTTTCCGCTCGGTTCTCTCTTTATTGACCGTCCCGGTGAACGGGAGTGCCGGTCGGTCGATGGTCCGTCTTGTGTCGTGTCCCCACGACACGAACCCCTCTGTTTCACGTGGAACCTGCTGCCGTCTGGCGTCTTTCGGGCGTCTGACGAACCGGAGTGAAAGTGTTTCACACGACACTAAACCGCCGGACGGCGGCACATCTCCTGTCGAAACGAGGGGGTTGTGACCGAAAACCACACGACGGCGAACTGACGCGACCGTGTCGCGAGGGGTACACTATCGATTGCAGATTCGGGACTCTGCGTCGGCGCTAAAACGCCTCCGTGGCTAGTCCCCAGCTCTCGGCGGGTGACCGCAGGCTCGCCCTGAACGGCTCGCCCGGTAAGTCACCCGCCTTGTCTCCAGTGGACTATGCCTCGGCGATGAAACGCCTCGGTCCCTAGTCCCCTGTAGACTTCATCCCGGTGCCGTCCAGATCCTCGCCGCCGACCGAGGAGCGCAGCGCGTCCATCCCGTCGTCGCGGTCGATACCGAAGTTGTCCTCGTACAGTTCCTGGACGCGGTCGTACTCCTCCTCGGAGAGCGGTGGGGTGTCCGGAGCGCCGGCCCACTCGTCGATGTCGGCGTTCGTGCGGAAGGTCGGGGTGACCGACGCCACCTCGTCGTGGGCGAGCAGCCACTGGATGGCGGCCTGGCCCATCGTGCGCTCGCCGTCTCGCGCTCGCGGTTCGCCACCGCTCGCGCCGTCCGCGGAACTCCGTTCCGCGCGCTCCAAGAATCTGAGCGTCTCCAACTTCTCGAAGCCGGTCTCGTACCACTCGGTCGGCCGGTGAGCGCGGTGGTCGTCGGCCTCGAACTCCGTCGCGGGCGTGACCTGCTCGTTCAGCAGGCCCGAGGAGTGGGGGACGCGAGCCAGCACCGACGTATCGGCGTCCGTCTCGCGGATGGTGTCGATGAAGTGCTGGCCGGGCGTCTGCTCGAAGAGGTTGAAGACGGTCTGGAGGGCGTCGAACTCCTCGGCCACGGCGGCGTCGCCGTCGGCCAGCCAGCCGATAGAGGGGCCCAGCGCCCAGCCGATGGCCTCGACCTTGCCTTCCTCGCGCAGTTCGTCCAGCGTCTCCAGCACGTCGGGAGTCACTTCGTCGACGTTGGCGTTGTGAAGCATCAGGAGTTCCACGTGGTCCATCCCCAGCCGGTCGAGCGAGCGGTCCAGCGCCGTGCGAATCCACTCGGGCGTGACCTTCTTGGGCAGTTCGCCGTGGCCCGCCTGCGGGTTGTTGTAGAAGTCGTAACCGACCTTCGTGGAGACGGTGACCTCGTCCCGGACCTCGGCCAGCGCCTCGCCGACGAGCTCCTCGCTGTCGCCGTGGCCGTAGACGTCGCCGGTGTCGAAGAACGTGACGTCCCGGTCGACGGCGTGTTGCACCATCTGAATAGCCTGGTCGCGCGTGCGGTCGCCCCACCAGTCCGTGCCGACGACCCAGGCACCGAAGCCGACCTCCGAGACCTCGATTCCCGTGTTCCCGAGCGTATCGTACTTCATAGGGGCGTGTTAGGACGGTCCGCACTTATCCGTCGTGGTTCGCCCGTCGAAAACAGCCGGTCCGACTGTCGTTACTCCCCGCCCCGCGTCGGAATACGGAGGTCCGGCACCGCGATATCGTCCAGAATCTCGACGCGGCCGTACTCTCGGTGGACCCACCAGACGAGCAGTCCGGCGCCGAGCGCTAGCAGCGGGAGCGCGACGAGCCCGCCCTCCGGGCCGAAGGCGCCGCCGGTGACCAGCGTCGGGCCGGTCGTTCTGGTCGCGACCAGGGCGACACCGGTCGCCAGCCCGCTGACGGGGAAGTCCCACAGCGCGAGCGTGTAGTTCCACGCGACGTGGAAGCCACAGGCGATACCGAGTCGGCCGGTGAGGACGTAGCAGGCCCCGAGCAGGAAGCCGTACAGCGTGATGTTCGTCACCGACAGCAGCGTGGCGCTGGGGTTGGCCCAGTGGAGGAGGCCAAAGAGCGCGCCGGTCAGGACGGTGGCGGCGACGGTCGAGGCCGCCTTGCCGATAGCGCCGGCGGCTCCCTCCGCGAGGTTCGTCAGGAGGTACCCCCGGACGAGAATCTCCTCAGTGCTGGCCTGCACGACGAAGAACGGTATCAGCAGTGCCAGCCGGAGCCAGGCCCCCGTCGTCCCGAACCGGAACGTATCACTCGGGCTGGTCGGGAGGGTGCCCGTGACGGCCGTGAACCCTACCAGCAGCTGAAACGCCAGGACGACTGTCGGGAGCCCGAACCCGAGCGCGAGGCCGAAGCCGGCGTCACGCCACCACTGTCCGTCGAGGCCGAGCCCGTAGTCGGCGAGAGAGCGCCGGTCGAGCAGATAGCCGATTCCGACGCCGGCCGCCACCGCCGCGAGGATGAGACCGACCTGGCGGGCCATGGCGTACAGCGCGGCCAGTGGACCGCTTCGGGGCGCCGTTGGCAGGCTCAGGTTCACCGCGGTGATGAAGACGCCCGCGAAGGCGAAAAAGAAGAGCCACAGCGAGATTCGCCACGGCGCCCGGAGCCGCTTCTCGGCCGGGTTGACGAAGTAGCCGCGAACCTCCATGATGAAATCCGACCTGACCATGCCAGTGGGGAGGGACGGCGGCGGTTTATATCATCGGTGCTGTGGCCGGCTCGGTCGTCGGCAATCCGTCGATAGCGAGGTGGTGACACCGGTGTTACCGGCTGGTGGGGACGTAACGGAAACCACTATCTGCCCTCGCGGCCAGGCTTGTGACATGACGAAGCGCCACGTGTCGCTGCCGCCGCTGGCCGAGGAGGGACTCCGCGCCTTTATCGACGAGGTCGACGAGCGCCTCTCGGGCGAGGAGGACACCTGTGACGTTGTCACCGACGTACTCATCGACCTCCACGGCGACCGCGAGGCCTACGAGCGCTGGCAGGCCGGCGAGGACGTCTCGCCCGCCGAACGGGTTCGCCTCCAGGGGTACGACCCCTGCAACACGACTCTGGAGAGCGAGTACTATGCCGAGAAAGACGAGGAGCGGTTCAAACGGTCGAAACATCTCCAGTGGCTCTGGCGGCAGTTCGACGCCACGCCGATGGCCGACAACGTCGAGTTGCGCTGCGCTTTCGCCGGATGCTCGCCGACCACCTCTTCGAGTCCTGTGGTGAGAACTGCCGATTTTTCAAGAACATCTCCTTCACCTACGGCCACAACATCGAGATCGGCGACAACGTCGTCGTCCACGACGACGTCCACCTCGACGACCGCGGGAAGCTCACCATCGGCGATAGGGTCTCTATCTCCGACGATACTCACGTCTACAGCCACGACCACGACGGGGTCGACCAGACACACGTCGACAACTACCACACCATCGTCGAGGACGACGTGCGCCTGACCTACGACTCGATGGTACGGGCCGGCGTCCGGGTCGGCGAGAACGCCATCCTCGCGGCGAAATCCATCGCCGGGAAGGACATCCCGGCCCACCACATCGCGGCCGGGACGCCCGCCAAATCGATCGCTATCAAGGAGGGCTGGGAGTCGGTCGCCGACCCGCTCGAAGACGCGAACGTCGACCGCCGTGCCGAGCGCCAGCTCGACGTCGAACTCCCCGAGGGTATCACCGTCTTCGACGAGTTCGGGCGCGACCTCTCGCCACCCGACCGCTGACAGTGATTCGTGTAGCAACGTATCGGTCGGCGCCGACCCCGAGGTCGGCGCTATTCGGAAACTATCTACAATACTCACTGTGAGGCCGGCGTCCGCGGCTGGACGGTCCACCCGAGTATCAGTTCTGAAAACTGGTGGGGAACATCAAAGTAGTGCTCCCGGTCAATTCAGGGTATGCAACCCTGGGTGTGGCTCACGGCGTACGTCCTCGGGTTCGGGCTGTTACAGGTGCTGCTCTACCGACATTTCAGTGCAGGGACGCCCACTGCGGAGCCGACCGATGGCCGCACTGCGCGGGCCGACGGTGGCCGACGAATCGTCACCGAGACGGCCGACACCGTCTCCTGCGGGCACTGTGGTGCGGTCAACGAGTCACATCGGATGATCCGGTACTGTGGCTCCTGTGCGCAGAGCCTCCGGTAGGCCTTTCTCCGGCGGCGCCGACCGCCAACTATGCGGGCCATCGCCATCAACGTCGGCGCGAACACCAACGAACCCGGCTTTCGCGGCCCACTCTTTCCCGACGGCTCCTTCGAGTATATCCCCATCCCAGAGGCGAAACCGACCAGCGAGCCCGTTCCGACCTACGCCGACCTCGACCTCGAGACCGACGTGAGCGCCGTCGCGGACCGCCCCGTACACTTCGACCCCGAGTTCCCCGAGGTCGGCGGGCAGCGCTACACCTACGGCGACGAACACGGGGTCAAGGCCGGTCCGCTCTCGACGCTCTCGGCCGGTGACTACCTGTTTTTCTACGCGACCCTGTGGACGACCGGCGAGGCGCCCGTCTGGGCGCCGCCGCGGTGGGGCGCCCACGTCATCGGACACTTCCGGCTGGCCCGGGACCCCGTCACCGGCGAGGCGTACCGCGACCTGCCCGCCGACGAACGAGCCGTCTTCGACTCCAACGCCCACGTCAAGCGGGCCGAGTTCGACGCCCGCGTCCTCCTGCTGGGCGACCCCGACGACTCGCGGCTGTACGACACGGTCGTCCCGCTGTCGGCGCCCGCCGGTGGGACCGACGCCAACTGGCTCGTGACGGAGCGCTCTTCGGACTCGGGAAAGGGGCCGTGGTGGCGCCGGCCGATGCGCTTCGACCGGGAGGGGACCGAGACGCTGCTCGACCTCGTCGACGAGGGTCCGGGCGCCGCCGTCGACGGCTGATTCGGCGCCGAGCGCCCGGTCGGGAGAGTTATCAGCAGTGAAAACGTGACACGAACACATATGTCCGGACACGCAGATGCTGGGACTATGCGAATCGCTACGGGGGTCCCCGGGTTCGACGAACTCGTCCAGGGCGGGTTGCTGCCCGACCGGCTGTACGTCGTCAGCGGCCCGCCAGGCAGCGGGAAGACCACGTTCTGCTCGCAGTTCATGACACAGGGCGCCAAGGAGGGCGAGACCTGCCTCTACGTGACGATGCACGAGACCAAGTCGGAGCTGATGCAGGACATGGCCGGCTACGACTTCGGCTTCGACCGGGCGATGCAGTCCGACGCCGTCCAGTTTCTCAACCTCGTCACCGAGAGCGGCAAGCGGACTATCACCCAGTTCGGGACCGAGGGCGGGCTGACGAACCGGCTGGTCGCCTACATCGAACAGAACGACATCCAGCGGGTCGTCATCGACTCGACGATGCTCCTCCAGCATTTCATGAGCGACATCGACAGCGAGATAACCGGATTCCTCTCGGCGCTGAAACAGACCGACGCGACGACGCTGCTCATCTCCGAGATGACCGACCCCTCTTCTTACAGCGACGAGCACTATCTGGCTCACGGCGTCATCTTCTTCCACAACTTCCTGGAGGGCGGGAGCATGACCCGCGGCGTTCAGGTCATCAAGATGCGTGGCACCGCCATCGACTGTGACATCCGCAAGATCTCCTTCAGCGACCGCGGCCTGCAGGTCCACGCCGACGAGAAAATCGACTCATGAATCGGTACGAGCGGGAGTTCGACACCGGGTGGGACACCCTGGAGAAGGACGACGCGACCACCCGGGCCTACGCCATCGGCGTCGCCGAACGGCTGGGCGAGTTCAACCGCGATGAGCTGCAAGCCATCTACGCCGAGATGGACAGCGCGTACCACCGCAGTATGGTCGAACTCGCCTACGAGGAGGGCCGCAACGAGGCCAAGGCCGTCGCCGACGCCGACAGCGACGACGCCGACGCCGTCTGGGCCGAGCTGGTCCAGGGCGAGGTGACGACGGTCGACCCCGACGATATCCCCGAGCGTGGCCGTGACAGTCTCCCCGACGCGCTCGATTCGGGCGAACTGCTGGACCGACAGGACGTCGACAGCACCGAAGCGGTCGACAGACCCGACTTTCTCGAACGGTAGCGAGGAATCTCACTTCGTTCGATTCCTCGAAGCGGAACGGGGGAACGAAGTGACCCGTGGAGCAGTAGCGGGTGTTCGAACGGAGTGAGAACCCTCGGCGAAACGGTGAGCGGCGTAGCCGCGAGCCCGAAGGGGACCGCAGAGCCGCGGCGTTTCCGGCCCCCGCCGGCAACAGGATTATATACTCGACAAGACAAGCCGGGCCATATGAGCCGAATCAAACTGTCGCTGCCTGACCAGGTCGACTCCGACATCCAGCGTCTCGTCGACCAGGGCGAGTTCCTCAACCGCGACCAGGCCGTCGAAGACCTGCTGAAACGCGGTATCTCGGCGTACAACGTCACTACAGACGAGTCGGAGTCGCCGGTCGACGACGAGATGTTCGGCCAGACCGCGGCCGAGCAACAGGACCCCGCCCAGATGGACGACGACTACGGGTTCTAGGCGACGCTTCTGGGGTATCGACTCCGAAAAAAGTGTAGCTGGGGCCGCCGCCGCTCAGAACGAGACTTCTTCGGGTCCGTCCTCGCCCATGCAGACCGGGTCCCGGTCCGAGTAGCCCTTCCGACCGATGGCCTTGCCCGAGACGCAGGCGTAGGCCGTCAATCGGGCGTCTTCGGCCGACTCGAACGTCTCGGGGGCCGACCGCGACAGCGCGTCGGCCAGTTTCTCGGTGCCGTTCGGTAGTTCGAGTGTGAGGTCCCCTTCCGCCTCGATGAGCTCCTCGGTCGTGATCGGGTACTGCTGTGCGTCGAACGCCTTCTCCGCGTCTGTCCACATCGTCATACCGCAGGGAAGCGCACGACACCACATAAACCTCATGGTTTATAATGATAATATTCCTTAGTTGCATTAATTGGGTCGGTGTGACACGGACCGGAGAGCAACTGGCTTGCCCGTCGGCGACGACGACTCCATATGGTCGTCGCTGACCTCCACGTCCACACGACGCGCTCGGACGGGTCGCTCACACTCGAGACGCTCCCGGCCGCGGCCGCCGCCGCCGGGGTCGACGTCGTCGCGGTCACCGACCACGACCGACTCCAGCCCGCCCTCGACGGTCCGGTGACCGACCGCGACGGGCTCACCGTCGTCCACGGCATCGAGCTGCGCGTCGACGCCGGCGAACAGCGACTGGACCTGCTGGGCTACGGCGTCGAGCCGACCGCCGCGCTCCGCGAGGAGTGTGCGCGTATCCAGCGGAACCGCCGCGAGCGCGGGCGGGCAATCATCGACTGCGTCGAGGCCCGTCTGGACGTCTCGCTGCCGGTCGAACCCCGCGCGGGGCTGGGCCGGCCCCACATCGCCCGGGCCATCGCGGCGGCGACCGACTACAGCTTTCAGGGGGCGTTCGACGACCTCATCGGCGCCGACTGTCCCTGCTACGTTCCCCGGGAGGTCCCGACGTTTGACCGGGGCCGCGAACTGCTGGTCGACGCCTGCGGCCTGGTCGGGCTGGCCCATCCCTTCCGATACCGCGACACAGAGGCCGCACTCGCCCGCTGTGGGGAGCTCGACGCCGTCGAGCGGTGGTACCCCTACGGCCGCGCCGTCGTCACCGACCGGATAGACGACGTCATCGAGCGCCACGACCTGGTGCCGACGGGCGGGAGCGACGCCCACGACGACCAGCTCGGGGTCACCGGCCTCGACGGCGATGCGTGGACTCGGGTCCGCGACGCGCTCGGCTGAGGCGGGTCCCGCTGCCCCGTTCCGTCTGCCGGCCGTCAGACGGAATCCGAGGGTTCAATGCCCCACGGGACGAAGGTCCGTCTATGCAGTGTCACTACTGTGACCGCGACGCGGACATCGCCGTCGACAGCGACGGGGTCAAGGTCGGCGTCTGCAAGACGCACTTCCGCGAGCAGATGGCCGAACTCGAAAACGCCGACTGGCTCGAGGACCTCGACGAAGAACTCGACATCGACCGGCGAGAATAGTGTTCACTCGTCCGCTAATTGGTGGTACGATAGTCCGTATGTCCGTTTTCACTCCATCGAACTGACCGCTGTCGAACGGTACATCTTTATCTGACGAGGGGGACCTTCGGCCACAGTGTCCGAGGACTCCTGGTCACGACAGGCGAGCCACGCCGGCGCCCTGCTGTCGGCGCTGGGGGCGGTCGTCTGGCTCAGCGGGCTCCCGTTCCTCTTTCCGAGCCTCGGCCCGACGGCCTACCTCTTTGCCACCCAGCCGTCGGCCCGACAGTCGGCGCCCCGGCGGGTGCTGGGCGGGCACGCTATCGGCGTCGTCGCCGGGCTGGTCGCCTACCACGCCGTCGCCGGCGAGGTCGTCATCACCGCGTCGATGGGCGCCGCCTCGATGGAGGGCCTGCGTCTGGCCGCGAGCGGCGTCGTCGCCGTTTCACTCACCACGGCGGGGATGACCGTCACCGACACCGGACACGCCCCGGCCTGTGCGACGACGCTCATCGTCGGGCTCGGTATCCTCTCGACGCCGCTGCAGGGCGCGATTATCCTCCTGGCCGTCGGGGTACTGGTCGGAGAACAGGCGTTGCTGCACCGCCTCGGCTACACTGGTGGCTGTACCAAACTGACGTAATCCGCCACCCCGGGGTGGCGAATATCGGTACGAACGTACAGCCACCAGTATCAGTCGTCGCTCGCTAGCTGCTCGCTCTCGGTGGCGGCGACGTCCTGACCGCGGACGTAGTCGGCGAAGTTGCCGAACAGCTGTTTGGCCTCACAGGCCGCCCGGTAGTTCTCGTCGGTGATGCCCGCCAGAACGCGCTCGATGCGCTCGTCGGAGAGGTCCTTGCCCGACGCCACGTCCTCGGCGGTCGCCGGGTCGTACTCGGGGTGGAACTGCACCGCGAAGACGTCCCCCTCTCTGAAGCCGTGGACGCCGTAGTCGTTCTCGGCGAACTGCGTCGCCCCCGGCGGCAGTTCGGCGACGTGGTCCGAGTGGGTCGTGAAGACGGTGAACTCCTCGTCGACGCCGGCGAGCAGCGGGTTCGCCCCGTCGTGCTCGACGGTCCGGTAGCCGATCTCGTAGTCGTCCATCGGCGCGACGGTCCCGCCGAGCGTGTGCGCCAGCAGCTGGTGGCCGAAACACACCCCCAAAAAGGGCAGCCCCTCGTCGATGGCCTCGTCGACCCACGCCTCGAGGTCGGAAATCCACGGCTCGTCCCAGTAGACAGAGGCCCGCGAGCCGGTGACGAGACACGCGTCGAACGCGAAGCTCTCGGGCAGAACCCGGTCGGTGACGTCGTACTCCACGAGGTCGGCGTCGACTTCCCGCCGGAAGTTCCGGCGGTTGTCCTCGCCGTCGTGGGCCGCGTTCAGCAGGGCGATACGCAGACTCATTGGGCGTACCCAGCGGTTCGAGCACCAAAAGCGCACCTTTCGGCGGCCATATCTGCCACGGTCGGCGACACCACTCGCGTCTGCGAACGTCACCGGGGGTTGGGACCGCTCCCGGTGCCCCGTTCGCCGACCGGCGCCTGCCCCTACTGGAACCGTATCTGCAGCAGTCCGATGAGGAACACCACGGCGCCACAGCCGACGAGCACCGCCGTGCTCGTCGGTCCCCGCACGGCGACCGCGATTATCACTCCCCCGGCCAGCGTCGTCGCCAGCCCCCGCTGGTCTTGCTTCGTAAGCTCCCCCATGGACATTAATTAACAAGCGAAAGCAAGTAATTTTCGGCGTTCCGACTCGCCTATCGCTCGGTGTGCTCGTCCAGAAACGCCACGAGCCGGTCCGTGACGGCGGTGGCGTGCTCGACGAACGAGCAGTGCCGTCCCTCGACGGCCTCGGCGCTCCCCCGCGGCAGGTCTCGCGCCAGGGCTTCGGCCGCGTCGGCGGGCACGACGGGGTCGTCGACGCCGTAGTACAGCTCGGCCGGCTGGGTGACCTCGTACAGCGGCGGCGCCGAAAAGCCGGTCATCGCCGCGGCCTGGGCGCCGAATGCGTCGTCGCTGGCGTCCTCGGCCTCGCGCCACTCGGTGATGCGGTCGACGAGTTCGGCCGCGTTCTCCCGGAACGCCGGGGAGAACGCGCCCGAGAGCGACTGTTCGGGGCCGGTCTCCAGTGCGAGTGAATCGAGCGCGTCGGCGCCGGCGTCGCTCCCGCTGGCCGCGGTGTTGTACAGCGTCAGCGTCCGCGCCCGGCTGTACTCGTGGGCGTACTGCAGGGCCACCATCCCACCCAGGCCCGCGCCGACGAGGTGAGCGCCCCGGACACCGTGGTCGGCCAGGACCGCTTCGAGGTCCGCGGCGAGGGTCTCGACGGCGTAGGGACCCGCCGGCGCGTCCGACTCGCCCGTGCCTCGCAAGTCCCACACCAGCGCCTCGTAGGGCCCGGCGACGGCGTCGTGGTGCCAGCCCCACAGCCACGCGCCGTAGCCGGCGTCGCCGACGAATACCACGGTGGGGCCGTCGCCGGTGATTTCGTAGTGGAGGGTGACGCCGTCGTTGGATGTACTCGGCATCTAGTCGTTGTATCGACTGTTGTCTGTGTGGGTGTTTCGATTCGATGGCTCGCTACTTATTGTGGTGCGACCGGCACCGCGAACCGCCAGAAAGCCCCCGCCCGCTCCAGTCGAGGGGCTCGCTGTCGTTCGAAAGACCGGAGGTCTTTCGTGATGACGAGAGAGCTTTGCTCTCTCGAACCACGGTCTTCGGCTTCGCCTGCAGTCCTTGCTTCGCACGTCTTCCCGGAGCGGGCGGACCCTTTCAGTCCCACCCAGCACTGATTGACCAACCGGCATGGGCGGGACTTTCTGGCGGTCAGCAGTACTGCTGACAGCGATACCTCCGGAAACACCCACAAAAACCGGAGCGGCGATTCCTAGACGTTCGCGACGGACTGGAGTATCTCCTCGGCGTCGTCCAGCGCGTCGTCGAGTTTCTCGCTATCGGGCCCGCCGCCCTGCGCGAAGTCCGCAGGACCGCCGCCGCCGCCGCCGACCCGACTCGCGAGTTCGCCGACGACCTCGCCGGCGTTGACCTCGATGCCCTCCGGGACGGCGACGACGAACTGCGCGCCGGCGTCGCCCGAGCCGAGCACGGCGATTTTCCCCTGCTCGACGACGGCGTTGGCCTGGGCGCGCAGCTCGTCCATGTCGGCGTCGATGCGCTGGACGACCGCCGTCGTCCCGGCGACGTCGAGCTCCTCGACGTCGGCGCCGCCGGCCGCGCGGGCCTCGGCGAGCTGTTCTTTCAGCTCCTCTATCTCCTTGCCGCGGGCCTTCCACTCGTCGAAGAAGCGCGCGGCGGTCTCGGGGACGGCCTCGGGCGCGACGTCGAGGGTGTCGGCGGCCTCGTAGAGGGCGTCCTCGGTGCGGTGGGTGGCCTCGATGGCCGCGTCACCAGCGGCGAAGGTCAGCCGGATGACGCCGTCCTGGACCCGCTCCGTGTTCAGCAGCTTGATGACCCCGATGTCGCCGGTGCGGGCGACGTGGGTGCCCCCACAGGCCTGGATGTCGTCGGCGACCTGGATGAGGCGGATCTGCTCGCCGGCGGGAATCCCGCCCTGATAGAGGTCGAAGCCGTGTTTCGCCTCCGCCTCGTTGCGGTCGGGCCACTCCTGTGTGACCGGGACGTTGTCCTGGACGAGGTCGTTGGCCATGGACTCTATCTCTTTGACCTGTTCGCGGGCGACGGAGTCGTAGTGGCGCACGTCGATACGCGAGGAGTCGACGCCCTTCTGGGCGCCGGCCTGGCGGACGTGTTCGCCAAGCACCTGCCGGGCGGCGTGGACGACGATGTGGGTCGCCGTGTGGTGTTGCATCAGCCGCTTGCGCCGGGTGGCGTCGACCTGTCCGCGGACGAACTCGCCCTTGCCGGGGTCGTCGTCGACGGTGTGGCAGATGACGCCGTCGTACCGCTGGACGTCCTCGACCTCGACGGTGACGTCGTCGGTCGCGAGGTGGCCGTGGTCCGGCGGCTGGCCACCGCCCTCGGGGTAGAACATCGTCTGGTCGAGCACGACGTCGAAGCGGTCGTCGTCGCGGTCGAACACCTCCAGCACGACGGCCTCGAACTCCATTCGCTGCTGGTCCTCGTAGTAGAGCCGGTCGGTGTCGGGCAGTTCGGCGAGCCGGTCGGCGTAGGGGACGCCGTCGGCCGCCGCCGCGGCCCCCGTCTCCCCGCCGTGGCGGTCCGCGACGACGGCGTAGAAGTCGTCGGGGACCTCGACTGCGACGCCGCGCTCGGCGGCGATCTCCTCGACCATGTCCGGCTGGATGCCGTGGGAGTCGTACAGCTCGACCAGCTCGTCCGTGGGGATGGGCTCGCCCGACTCGGCGTAGTCGTCGGCCAGCTGGCGGACCCGCCGGCCCCCTCTGTCCAGTGTCTCGCGGTACTTCTCGACCTCGGTGCGGACGATATCGCGAACGGTGTCGCGGTTCTCGTACCCCAGCCGGTCGGCCTGCATATCGACGAGTTCGTCCAGCGGGGCGTCGACGCCGACGCTGTCGACGAGGCGCTTCGTTCGGCGCAGCACCATCCGCGCGAGATAGCCCGTCCCGACGTTCGAGGGGACGATGCCGTCCCCGAGCATGTAGGCGAGGGTGCGAGAGTGGTCGGCGATTGCGTATATCTCCTCGAGGGGGGCGACGAGTTCACGGAGTTCGTCGACGTCGACACCCACCTGCTCGGCGATGGTGTCCCGTTCCGCTTCGATGTCCTCGGCCTCGTCGATGTCCATCCGGCCAGCGAGCTTCGCCGCGTTGTGGACGACGGCGGCCTCCTCGTCGGTGAGTTCGATGCCGGCGTTGTCCTTGAGGAAGGCGATCATCTCGGGGTAGACGGCCTCGTACACCGTCGGGGTGCCCTGTGAGACCCAGGTCCACCGCTCCAGCCCGTAGCCGGTGTCGACGACGTAGGTGTCCATCTCCGAGTAGCGGTTGCCGTCTTTCATCTCGTACTCGCCGTCGGGGTCCTGCTCCAGGGACATGAACACGAGCGTCGCCAGCTCGGCGCCCTGGTAGATGACCTCGAAGGCGGGCCCGGCGTTGCCACCGCCGACCCACGGGTCCTCGATGAGGGTGAGCTCGTCGACGTCCGCGCCCAGCTCCTCGAACAGCTCCACGCAGTACCGGACCGTGTCCTCTTTCCAGTACACCTCGCCCTCGTAGGCGTACTCGCCGGGGTCTTCGATGTCTTCCTTGGCGTTGAACGCGTGGTGAGCCATCATCTCGAAGGCCATCGTGTGCCGGCCGGTCTTGCCGACGTTGTCGATGTCCTGCATCCGGATGCAGGGCTGGGAGATACAGAGGGGGTTCGCGGGCGGCGGCGTCGTTCCCGACGTGACGAGCGGCTGGAAGTCGTAGATCGAGGCCTGCGTGAGCAGGACGTCGTCGCGCCAGCGGTTCGCGGCGACCGGGTACGGGTCGATGCGCGTGTGGTCGCGCTCCTCGAAAAAGGCGAGGAACGCCTCGCGCATCTCCCCGAGGGCGTACTCGTCGTCGAATCCGGGGTCGTCGATGAAACCGTACTCCGCACACGGCGGCTCACCGCAGGTGTCGCGGTCGGCCCGCGACCAGAACATATCACCGCACTCGCCACACTCTTGACGGTGAAATCCCGCCGCCTCGAAGTAGTCGAGTTGGTAGGCCTCGTCGAGGTCGCTCATTGGGGTAACGTTCGCCCAGCAGCGGGTAAAACAGTTCCGAAGGGGTCATACGGTTTGTTGTAGATTATCGACGCCAGGGCCGGCGCAGGTCGGCGCGTCCCGGTAAATCGCTACAACAGACCGTCTCAGCAGGTGCCTACAGTCGCACCGCGGAGGTACCCGAGATGGTCTCGGGGACGAGAATCTCCTCTGTCGTCTGCGAGCCCGAGGCAGTCGTGATTCGCACGGTCGCGCTCTCGCCCTCGCCGATCTCGTTGCCAAAGGCGTTGTCCGGCTCTCCCAGGTCGCCGCCGTCGTCCGCCCCGAGGTCGAGTTTGATCGTCAGCCGGTCCTCCTGTTCGTTCAGCACCGGCGAGGAGCCGTCCGTGTCCTGGACCGTCTCGATGCTGAAGCGGCCGTCCGGGTCCCCGCTGGCGCCGTTCTCCGCGAGCTGGTAGAACGACCCGCTCGGGCCGACCCACTGGACCGTCGTCGTCTCGAGGTCGATGTTGCTCGCGCCCGGGCCGGCCTTGACGGTGAGGCTCACGACGCCGACCCCGTCGTCACCGAGAGACGTCCCCGTCGCACTGACTACCTGGAGGCGGTTCGAGGTCGCGTCGGACGCGCCCTCTCCGGTCGCCTCGCTGGAGCTCTGCAGGAATCCCGCCGTGTTGATGAGGACGCCGGCGGCGATGGCGGCGACGAGCACCATCGCGATGAACACGATGAGCGTGCCGATACCGACCTGCCCGCGCTCCTCGACTGCTTGGTCATTCAAGCTGTACATTTCAGTTACTGATAGCTTCGCCACTGCAGCTGTATAAAGCTCCGTGAGCAATTATCGACGGTGAAAACGAGGCGTAGCGGGCTACTGCTGGCTATTCCGGGTTCGCCAGCGAGGCCAGCATCGCCTCCAGCTGGACTCGCTCGTTGGCCCCTTGCGTGATGCGATAATCGGTCTCGCCCACCCGTTCGAGGATGCGGACCGCCGCCCGGTCATCGACCTCGAACTCCCAGATGGAGCGGTGGAGCTGGTCGATGATGTCGCCGCCGGCGATCCCCTCCTCGGTCAGCAGCCGATCGAGCGTCGCACGGGCGGCGGTGAAGTCACCGTCCAGCGCCGACTGGACCATCCCGTGAATCTCCTCGGGCCGCGCGGTGGAGGTGATGGCGTACACCGCCGACTCGTCGACGACGTCGCCGCTGACAGAGGCCGCCTGCAGGCCGTTGATGGCCTTTCGCATGTCGCCGCCGGCGGCGTACACCAGCGCGTCTAACCCGTCGTCGGTCAGCTCGATGTCCTCCTCGCTCGCGATGTGGCGGATTTCGGCCTCGACGGCGTCGTCCGACAGCGGCGAGAAGCGAAAGACCGCACACCGTGACTGGATGGGGTCGATAATCTGACTGGAGTAGTTACACGAGAGGATGAAGCGGACGTTGTTCGAGAACTGCTCCATCGTCCGGCGGAGTGCTGACTGGGCGTCTGAGGTAAGTGCGTCGGCCTCGTCGAGGAAGATGATGCGGTACTCGTAGCCGCCGAAACTGGTGCGGGCGAAGTTCTTGATGCGGTCCCGGACCACGTCGATACCGCGCTCGTCGGAGGCGTTCAGTTCGAGGAAGTTCTCGCGCCAGTCCTCGCCGTACAGTTCGCGGGCGATGGCGGTCGCACTGGTGGTTTTCCCGGTACCGGCCGGCCCACTGAACAGCATATGGCTCAGGTCGTTGCGCGAGACGTAGCTCTGCAGGCGCCCGACGATGTCCTCGTGACCCATCACGTCGTCGAGCGATTCGGGGCGGTACTTCTCTATCCACACTTCCTCCCGTCCCGCCCGCGACTCGGCGTCGGCCTCACTCATGTCTCAGGGGTGGCGTGGGCGCGGCATAAACGAACCGTTCGCTTCGTCGCCGTCACCACACCGCACCAGCGGTATCGTCCCCGACCGGGCTGTCGGAAGTAATTCGGCCCGCTCCGTGGCTAACGACGCCCTACCGCCCGGCAGCCGGCATATAGCTTTGCCGTCGTACTGTCAACTGACATCATGGGTGAAACTGTCAACCACGAGCGACAGCAACCGGTCTCCGACGAGGCGGGCAACGCACTCGCCGAGCGAGTCCGCGGCGCGCTCCTCGAACCGGGCGACGACGGCTACGACGAGGCCCGGACCATCTGGAACGGGATGATAGACCGCCGGCCGGCCCTGATCGTCCAGTGTACCGGCACGGCCGACGTCGTCGCGGCGGTCGACGTCGCCCGCGAGACGGGACTCGAACTGTCGGTCCACGGCGGCGGCCACAACGTCTCGGGCAACGCCGTCACCGACGGCGGCCTGCTGGTAGACCTCTCGGCGATGAACGGCGTCCACGTCGACCCCGGGGCCCGGACGGTCCGGGTTGGCGCCGGCGCTCTCCTCGGTGACGTCGACCACGAGACGCAACTGTTCGGCCTCGCGACGCCGCTGGGCGTCGTGAGCGAGACGGGTGTCGCCGGTCTGACGCTCAACGGCGGCTACGGCCACCTCTCCCGTGAGTACGGGCTGGCGGCGGACAACCTCCGTGAGGTGGATATCGTCACCGCCGACGGCGAGGTTCGCACGGCCAGCGAGGACCAGCACCCCGACCTCTTCTGGGCCGTCAGCGGTGGTGGCGGGAACTTCGGCGTCGTCACGTCGCTCGAATACGACTGTTACGAGGTCGGTCCCGACGTCACACAGCTGTTCGTCTGGTACCACGCCGACGAGGCCCGAGCGCGCATGGCGACGTTCCGCGAGTGGACCGAGTCGGCGCCCCGGAACGTCGCCGTCCTCCCCTTCTTCGCCCACGTCCCCGCGGAGGAACCGTTCCCGGAGGCGTCGTGGGGCGAGCCGGCGCTCGCCTTCTTCGGTTGCTTGCGCGGCGACCCGGAGGTCTTCGACGAGGTTGTGGGCCCGCTCACTGCGGGCGATCCCATCGTCGACTTCAGCGAGCGGACCCGCTTCGAGGAGCTGCAGGCGCTGCTGGACGAGGACTACCCCGACGGGCTGCGCTACTACTGGAAGTCGCTCTACCTGACCGACCTGACCGACGAGGTCGTCGACCTGCTGGTGCGGTACACCGACAGCGCTCCCTCGGCCCTCTCGACGGTCGACCTCTGGTGGCTCGGCGGGGCGGTCGCGGACGTGCCACAGGACGGGACCGCGTTCTGGCACCGTGACAAGCCGTTCATGCTCAACTTCGAGGCCAACTGGGAGGACCCGGAGGCGGACGACGAGAACGTCGCGTGGGTCCGTGAGGGGTTCGCGGACGCGGAGGAACTGGCGGTCTCGGGGGGTCGCTACGGCAACTTCCCCGGCTTCGCCGGCGACCCCGCGCACCTGCTGTTCGGCGAGAACTACGACCGGCTGGTCGACGTGAAGACGAAATACGACCCAGAGAACCTGTTCCACCTGAACCAGAATATCGCGCCGCGAGAGGCCGAGTGATGGCCGGTTCGCATGGCTGAGGACGTGGCGGCCGGTTCGCGGACTGACCCGGCCAAGGCGGGCGTCCCCTGGCGTTCGCGGACCGTCCAGCTCGTCTTGCTCTCCACCGCGGTGGCACCGCTTGGCGTTCCGCTCGTCAGCCCCACGCTGCCGGTGTTCCGGGACGCGTTCGGGGTGACGGCGGCCCAGGCGAGCCTGCTGGTGAGTGGCTACTTCGTCGTCGGCATCCTCCTCTCGCCGTTCGTCGGCCTGCTCGCGGACCGCCTGGGCCGCAAGCGCGTCCTCGTCGGCGGTCTCACGACCTTCGGGGTTCTGGGCGGTGCGATGGCCTTTGCCCCCTCGTTCGAGGTGGTGATGCTCTTGCGGGTGCTGCAGGGCACCGGCGCCGCCGCCATCTTCATCACGACGGTGACGATAATCGGCGACACCTTCGAGGACGCCCAGCGGACCGCTGTCCTCGGAGTCAACGTCGCCGTCCTGTCCGCGACGGCCGCGCTCTTTCCCGTGCTGGGTGGCACCCTCGTGAGCATCTCCTGGAACGCGCCGTTCCTGACCTACTTCGCGGCGGTGCCGCTGGCGGTCGCCGTTGCCCTGTTGCTTGAGGAACCGGCCACGGGGAGCGAAACCCGGGGCGTCGAACACCTCCGGTCGGCGCTCGCAAGCGTCGCCACGCCCGCCGTCCTCGCGCTCTTTGGTATCACGTTCCTGACCGAGTTTCTCGCGTTCGGGGTCGTGTTCACGACGCTCCCGTTCCTGCTCGAACCGGTCCTGGCACCGGTGTTCGTCGGCGCCGTCATCCTCTCGGCGGAGGCCGTCTCGATGGTCGCCGCCACGGCGACCGGTCGCCTGGCCCGCCGGTTCAGCTCGGTGCAGCTGGTCGCTCTCGGCTTCGCCTGCTACGGAATCGGCTTCTCCCTCATCGGCCTCTCCGGCCGGCTGGGGACCATCGTGCTCGGGGTCGTCTTCGCCGGGGCCGGCATCGGGCTGCTCCTGCCCAGCATCGACGCGTCGCTGAGCGAGCGGACGACCGAGGCCCACCGGGCCGGAACCTTCAGTCTGCGCAACAGCGCCACGTTCTCCGGGCGCTTCGCCGGCCCAGTCACCTTCGCCGGTCTCGCCGTGACCGCCGGGCTGGGCTACACGCCGTTGCTCCTCGCGGCCGGGTCGATTTCGGTCGCGATGGCGCTCGCGACGGCCGTCGTCGCCAGACGGTCCGGGCGCGGCGGACTCGCCGCTCTGGACGGCTCTGAGACCGTTCGATAAAAAGTCGACGGCTCAGTCGGACGTGACGGTCACGTCGGGGCTGTTCTCGTGTGCCAGCGTCACGAGGTTGTAGACCGGCGACCGCTTCGGGTAGCCCGCTATCCGCTCGACGTCTTCGTCGGAGAGCTCGCCGCCAGTGACCTCGACGTCTATCTGTGGCTCGCCGAACATCTCCTCGGCGCGGTCGGTGTCGTGGATGCCGAAGAGGACTCGCAGGTCCGTCGGCACGCGCACTCTCGTCGAAATCGACTCGACGGGGATTCCCTCGCGGAGCGCGTTGAACTGTATCGTCCCGTTGATACAGGCGGTTAGCCCCGCGAGTGCGCCCTCGATGGCCTCGTATCGCTCCGTCGACTCGACGTAGCCCATCGCCGCTTCGAGGTCGACGGGGAGGCCGAACTCCAGTGTGTGCTCGCGGTCCTCGCCCATCTCCTCGCCGCCGAGGCCGTACTCGCCGATGGTCGCTGTGGTCCGGTTGACCGCGTCCCCGGTCTCGCCGATCGCCCGGAAGGAGAGCATCGCGTCCTCGGGGTTTTTTCCCACCCACTCGATGAACGCGAGGTGGTCTCCGACTGAGACACCGTTCTCTACGTCGCCCAGTTTCGATTGCGGGTCCTCTGTTGCCATGCGAGAGGCTCCATCACGCCGCTATTTGGTTATAGAGCGCCAGCCGGCGGCGGGTTCGACTACCCCGAAACCTACCCTCGAATCGCCGCCGAGCAACAGGGCCGGACCCGTCGCCAGGTGGCACGTCCGCGTGAGCAAGCGGCCCGTTTCGGCGCTCGGCCGGTGGCCCCGCACGCGACTACGCGCGGCCACAACACGGTGACCCAGCCACGGGAACCCCGCCACGAATTGGTGAGATTACCCCAGCAACAGCCGCGTCGGGTCCGCGAGATAGGATTTCAGCGTGTTCACGAAGCGGGCGGCGTCCGCGCCGTCGATGACCCGGTGGTCGATGGCCAGCGACAGGGTCAGCGTGGGTTCGGCGGTGACGTCCCCACCTTCGGCAACCGGCCGCTCTTTCAGCGCCCCCACACCGAGAATCGCCGTCTCCGGGACATTGATGACGGGGTCGGCGTACTCCCCGCCGATGGCGCCGAAGTTCGTGACCGTGAAGACGCCGCCCTGCAGCTCCTCGCGGTCGATGTCGCGGCTCCGGGCGCGGGAGACGAGGTCGTTTACCTCGCCTGCGAGTTCCAGCAGCCCCGTCTCGTCGACGTCCTCCACGACGGGAACGACGAGCCCGTGGTCGGTCGCCGTCGCCAGGCCGATATCGCGGTCGCGCCGGTAGACGATCTCCTCGGCATCGGCGTCCAGTTGCGTCGCGAGAATCGGGTGGTCGTCCAGCGCGGCGGCGACGCACTGCAGCACCAGCGGCGTGTATGTGAGGTGGACGCCCCGCTCCTCGGCCAGCGGCTGGAGCCGCTCGCGGGCCTCGACTAGCCCGGGGACGGCGACTTTGTCGTGGTGGGTCGCGTGGGGGACCTCCCGACGCGAGCGAGCCATCTGCTCCCCGATAGTCCGACGGATTCCCCGGTAGGGCTCCCGGCGGTCGTCGTCGGTCGCCTCGACCGGTGTCTCCTCGACGCCTTCGGCCGCCTCGCGAAGCTCCGAGACCACTCGCGCGGCGACCTCGCGGACGTCTTCGTCGGATATCTCTGCGTCCCGCTGGTCGGCCACCGCCCGCACCGCCGCCGCGTCGACGTAGGGCTCGCCCTCGCGGGTCTCGTCGGTCGGGACCGCGTCGATGTCGACGCCCAGTTCGCGGGCGAGCCGACGGGTGGCCGGCGTCGCCAGCGTGTGGTCCCGGCGCTCGGCCACCGAGTCGATAGTCGCCCGGCGGACGGCGGACTTGACGGCCGGCCCGTCGTCCCGGAGGTCGACGACCGTCGTCTCGGTGTCGGCGTCGTCCTCGACGGGCGAGATAACGCTCGTCGGCCCGTCCTCGTCGTCGACCTTCGAGACAACGGATGTCGGTCCATCGTCTGCGTCGTCGTCGACCTTCGAGACGACCGACGTGGGACCGTCGTCCGCGTCGGCAGCAGCCTCGCTGGCGGCGGCCTCGACGTCGGCCTCCGTGATGCGACCACTCGGCCCGGACCCATCGACGGCGGTGATATCGACGCCGCGCTCGCGGGCGAGCCGGCGGACGCTCGGCGGCGCGAAGACGCGCCCCTCGGCTGCCGTCTCGCCGTCGGGCTCGTCCTCCTCGCTCGCCGACGCCGTCCCGTCGCTCTCACTCTCTTCGATGGTGACCAGCACCTCGCCGGTGGCGACGACGTCTCCGACCTCGGCGTGTAAATCCCGGACGACGCCGGTGACCGGTGACGGCACGTCGACGGCGGCCTTGTCGGTCTCGACTTCCGCGAGCAGGTCGTCCTCGACTACCTCGTCACCGACCGCGACGTGCCAGGCAAGCACCTCGCCCTCGGCGACGCCCTCGCCCAGGTCGGGCAACTCGAACTCGAACATGGTCAGAACTCGACGGCCTCGGTGATACCGTCTTTGATGCGGGCAGTCTCGGGGAGGTAGTAGTCCTCCAGGGCATACAGCGGGAAGGGGACGTCGAAGCCCGTGACGCGCTCGACGGGCGCTTCCTGGTACAGCAGCGCTTCCTCCTGAATGGTGGCGATAATCTCGCCGGCCAGCCCCCCAGTTTTGGGCGCCTCGTGGACGACGGCGGCGCGGCCGGTCTTCTCGAAGGACGCGAGGATGGCGTCGGTGTCCATCGGCTTCAGCGTTCTGAGGTCCACGACTTCGACGTCGACGCCCTCGTCGGCGAGTTCCTCGGCGGCGTCCAACGTCTTCCGGACCATCGCGCCCCAGGTGAACACCGACACGTCCTCGCCCTCGCGGCGGACCGTGGCCTCGCCGAGCGGGACGGTGTAGGGCTGTTCGGGAACGGACTCACGGAACGCCCGGTAGATGAGCTTCGGTTCCAGGAAGACGACGGGGTCGGGGTCACGGACGGCGGCGGCGAGGAGCCCCTTCGCGTCGTGAGGCGTCGACGGGACGACGACTTTCAGCCCGGGTTCGTGGGTGTAGAACGCTTCCTTGGACTCGGAGTGGTGTTCGGGCGCGCGGATGCCGCCGCCGTAGGGCGCCCGGATGGTGACGGGACAGGTGTAGCGGCCCCGACTTCGGGTGCGCAACCGGGCGGCGTGGCTCACAATCTGGTCGAAGCCGGGGTACATGAAGCCCGCAAACTGGAGTTCGGGGACCGGCCGCAGGCCGTAGGCCGCCATGCCGATAGCGGTGCCGACGATGCCCGACTCCGCCAGCGGCGTGTCGACGACGCGGTCGGCGCCGAACTCCTCGTAGAGGCCCTGCGTCGCCCGGAAGACGCCGCCGTTGCGGCCCACGTCCTCGCCCATGACGAGCACGTCGTCGTCCCGCTCCATCTCGCCATACAGGCTGTCGCGGACGGCCTGAACGAGCGTCAGGTTCTGGGTGGACTGCTCGGTACTCATTGGAATATCGCCTCGTCGCCGTGACGGTCCCGCAGGTCACGCAGATACTGGAGTTGCTGTTCGAGCCGTTTCGGCATCTCGGCGTAGACGTGGGCGAACAGCTCCTCGGGGGAGGGGCGCTCGGTCGACTCTGCCGTCTCGATGGCGTCGGCCACCTCGTCGGCCACGGATTGCTCGATGGCCGCGACGCGCTCGTCGTCGAGCAAATCGCGGTCGCGAAGGAACGTCTCCAGGCGCGGGACGGGGTCCCTGCGCTTCCAGCGCTGGACCTCTTCGTCCTCTCGGTAGACGGAGGGGTCGTCGGCCGTGGTGTGGGCACCGAAGCGGTACTGCACCGCCTCGACGAGCGTCGGCCGCAGCTCTCCGTCGGCCGGGTCCCGAGCCTTCGCGACGGCCTCGCTCGTGACCTGATACACCGCAAGTGGGTCCATCCCGTCGACCTGAACGCCGTCGAAGCCGTAGGCGTCGGCCTTCTGTGCCAGGGTCGCACTCGCCGTCTGGCGCTCCCGGGGCAGGGAGATGGCCCACTGGTTGTTGTTACAGAAGAAGACGGCGGGGACGTCGAAGACCCCGGCGAAGTTCAGCCCCTCGTGGAAGTCCCCCTCGCTGGTCGCGCCGTCGCCGAAGTACGTGAGGACGACGGTGTCCTCGCCGCGGAGTTTGGCAGCCCAGGCCGCCCCCGTCGCGTGGGGTATCTGGGTGGCGATGGGGACCGCCATCGAGAACACCTGGACGTCCTCGGGCGGCGCGTTGCCGGCCTCGTTGCCCATCCAGTACAGCAGGTCGTCCGAGAGCGACCAGCCACGTACGGCCAGCGCCAGATGCTCCCGGTAGCTCGGGAACGTCCAGTCCCCCTCGGCCAGGGCCATCGCGCTGCCGACCTGCGAGGCCTCCTGGCCGGCCATCGGCGGGTAGGTGCCCATGCGTCCCTGTCGCTGGAGACTGACGGCGCGCTGGTCGAAGTGCCGACCGAGCTTGAGATAGCGGTACATCTCGACGAGTTCGTCGTCGGAGAGGGCGGGGACAGTCGCCCCGTCGACGACCTGGCCGTCTTCGTCGAGTATCTGTACCCGGTCGCCGGGCTCGCGCTGTAGGACGCTCAGTGGGACCACCCTGCGCGATACATACGTCAGACGTTGGCACGGAGCACGCTTAGGGTTTTCGCGGCCAGCGATGCCGCTTCCGTCGTGAGAACTCAGCCCGCTAGGCTACCCTCGCTGCCGGTGAGATACAGCGAATAGGCGATACAGCCCACACCGGCGAGCTGAATCAGTCTCTCGACGCGTGGGATGCCCCAAACGCTTGAGGCCGGTCGCCTACTGTGACCGGCCGATGACGAGCGCCAGTCCGAGCGCCGCCGCGAGGGCTATGCCGACGCCGAACCCGGGACCGGAGCCGTCGCTCGTTCCGGTCTCGCTCGTCGCGTTCTCAGTGGCCGTTCCGCCGCTCTCGGCCACGTTCACCGTCGTCTGGTCAGTGACGGTTCTGTCACCGACCGTCGCGTTTCCGGCGACCGTGACCGACCCCGACGCGTCCGCCGGCACGGCCACGGTGACCGAGGGCGCGACAGAGCCGCCGGCCTCGACGCGCCGGAAGAGCCACGAGCGGTCCTCGCGCCACACGCCGCCGTCGTCCGCGCGGGACTGGACGGTCCAGTCCTCGGGCAGTTCGCTGACCGAGACGACAGTCGCCGTCGGCTCGTCACCGGTGTTTGCGAACTCGAACGTCAGCGTGACCGTCTCGCCGGGCGTCGCCTCGCCGGCGGTGACTGACAGGCCAGCGGCGTCCGACTGGGCTGTGACGGGGGCTGTGGCAAGCACGGCCAGCAGCATCGCCGCGGCGAGTATCGTTCCCCATCTCATCAGTCGCCACCCTGCTCCCAGAGGTTGGTTATCTCCCGTATCTCCTCGTCCGTGATGGTCTGGTTGGAGTCGCCGACTGGGTCGTCGTTTCGCCAGCTGTTGATGGCCTGGACGACCTCGGTGTCGTCGAGTTTGCCGTCATCGTTACTGTCGACCGCTTGGACCGTCGCCAGCCCGTCGCGGTCGACCGTGGCGGTCGCCGACACCTCCTGGCCGTTCCCGTTTGCGGTGCCGGTCACGGTCTGCTCGCTGGCGTTCGAATCGACCGCGACGTCGACGGCAGCCGTCACGCTCTCGTCGGGTTCGAGGTCCTGGAACAGCCACGTCTGTGTGGAGGCTTGCCAGACGCCGCCGTCGCTCGAGTGGTTGCTGAGCGACAGCGCGTCGGGCGCGATCACGTCACTCGCGTTGAGAGTTACCGCGGTGGCGTCGCCCCCGGTGTTTTCGAGCGTGAACTGCACGCGGACGGTCCCGTCCAGCGTCGGGTTCGACGCGGCCGTCAGCGAGAGCGCACCGCTCTCGGCCGTCTCGTCGTTCTGGGTTCTGTCGCCAGTTTCGTTCCCCGTTTCGTTGTCGGGCCCGGTCTCCGCGTCGCCGGCCGCTTCGAGAGACACCGTCGCCCGGTCGTCGGCGTCGGTGATCTGGTCGCTGGATTTCTCGCCAGCCGTCACGTAGAGGTCGTAGTCGCCCGCATCGAGCCTGTCACCGTCGGCGTTCTCGCCGTCGAAGGCGACGACCTCTTTGCCGTCACCGTCGAGGTCTACGACCTCGTTGGTGGTGTGGTAGCCGTTGGTGTCGGAGTCACCGATCTGGACCGTCGCAGTGTCGGTGTTGTCGAATTCGACGGTGATATTCACGGAACTCCCACGCTCGACCGTGTAGACGCTCTGGTCGAAACTAGCGGACGGCTCTTCGGCCTCTTCGAGAGACAGCGTCGCCCGGGCGTCGGGGTCGGTGATCTGGTCGCTGGATTTCTCGCCAGCCGTCACGTAGAGGTCGTAATCGGCCGCAGCGAGCATATCGCTCCCCGCGGGCTCGTTCGTGCCGTCGAACGAGCCACCTTGGGTGACGTCGGAGACAGCGTCGCCGTCGCTGGGAGCGAGCACTTGCTGGTCACTGCCGGCGGTCTCGCTGTCGAAGGTGACAGTCGCCTCGCCGTCACCGTCGCGGTCTTCGACCTGTGCGGTGACGTGGTAGCCGCTGTCGTCGGGGTCACCGACCTGGACCGTCGTGGTGTCGGTGTTGGTGAACTCGACGGTGATGTCGACCGTGTCACCGCGGTCGGCCGTGTAGACGTTCTGTTCGAACGCTGCGGCGCGCTCGCGCTCTTCGAGGCTCAGGGTCGCCCGAGCTTGAGTGTCGGAGAGTGCGAGCTGGTCGCTGGATTTCTCACCTGCGCCGACGTGGAGTTCGTAATCGCCCGCTTCGAGTATGTCGCTCCCCGCGGGCTCGTTCGTGCCGTCGAACGGACCCCCCTGGGTGACGTTGGCGATGGCGTCGCCGTCGCTGGCAGTGAGGACCTGCTGGTCGCTGCCGGCGGTTTCGCTGTCGAAGGTGACGACGGCCTCGCCGTCATCGTCGCGGTCTTCGACCTGAGCGGTGACGTGGTAGCCGCTCCCGTCTGGGGTACCTACCTGGACTGTCGCGGTGTCGGTGTTGGTGAACTCGATGCCGATATCGACGTTATACCCGCGCTCAGCCGTGTAGACGCTATTTTCGAACCCTGTGACGGGCTCGCCCTCTTCGAGGCTCAGCGTCGCCCGGGCGTCGGCGTCGGTGATCTGGTCGCTGGATTTCTCACCAGCCGTCACGTAGAGTCGGTAGTCACCCGCTTCGAGTATGTCGCTCCCGGCGGGCTCGTTCATGCCGTCGAAGGTGCCGCCCTGGGTGACGTTGGTGACCGCGTCGTCACCGGCCGCCGAGAGAACCTGCTGGTCGCTGCCGGCGGTTTCGCTGTCGAATGTGACGACGGCTTCGCCGTCATCGTCGCGGTCTTCGACCTGTGCGGTGACGTGGTAGCCGCTGTTGTCGGGGTCACCGATCTGGACCGTCGACGTGTTGGTGTTGTCGAATTCGACGGTGATGTCGACCGTGTCACCGCGGTCGGCCGTGTAGACGTTCTGGCCGAAATCGGCTGTTCCACTGTCGCTGCTATCCGTCTGGAGGGCAACTGCACCCCCAGTGGCCGCAACTGTCAACCCCACGACTGCGAGTACTGTCGTGAGTAAAACTGCGGCCCTCGATCGGGCTTCGCGCCAATCGCTGGCGCGTACCTTTGGGTCTATATTCATTTTCGTCAATTTAAATTTTTACCATTTGAGTATATATTTTGTGGTGTATGGTGATATTATATATAGAATACAAGGGACAATCCGACGAATCAGCGGAACTGTCTCCCGGCGCTGTCGTCAGCCAGTGCCCGTTCGAGAACCGCTCGCGCAGTGCAGCGACCGGACACTGATACTGCCGGCTATAACGAACTGAAGAAATTCATCACTCCGGGGTGGTGAATATCTTTACCAACTTATAGCCGGCAGTATGACGAGTGGGGCAGGTCGCCTGGGGTCCGCCAGCGCTCCCGGCGCGATACTCGCGTCGAGCACACGTCACTCGTAGAGTCCGGCGGCCAGCGATAGTGGTCTCCTCGTGCTGACATCCCCGCACTGAAATGTGTGGCTTTTTGTCGTATTTCCGTAACTGCGAGTTACTGCAGGTACTGACGGCTCCCCCGTCGTCGTGTCCGGTGGCTCAGTCGCCCGCCTCAACCCGCCGCCGGGCCTCGGCGACCGACTCCCCATCACGAAGCACGCTCTCCACGAACAGCTCTCCGGCCCGGTACGACGAGCGGACCATCGGCCCCGAGGCGCAGTACGAAAAGTCGAACTCCTCCTCGGCCACCCGCTGCCAGGTGTCGAAGACGTCCGGATGGACGTACTTCGAGACTTCGAGATGCGAGCGGGAGGGCTGGAGATACTGCCCGAAGGTGACGATATCGGTGCCGACCTGGTGTAAGTCCGAAAGCGTCTGGTACACCTCGTGGGCGTACTCGCCGACGCCCAACATTAGACTGGTCTTGGTGAAGACGTCGCTCTCCCGACTCGCTTGCCGGAGCACGGACAGCGACTGCTCGTAGCCCGCCCGACGGTCCCGCACCGGCCACTGGAGCCGGTCGACGGTCTCGATGTTGTGGGCCAGTACGTCCGGCTCGGCGCCGATAATCTGCCGGACGAGGTCCGGTTCGCCCTGGAAGTCGGGAATCAGGCACTCGACCAGAATCGACGAATCGCGCCGTTTTATCTCGCGGATGGTCTCGGCGAAGTGACCCGCGCCCTGGTCGGGGAGGTCGTCCCGGTCGACGCTGGTCAGGACCACGTAATCGAGGCCGATGTCGGCGACGGCATCGGCGACGTTTTTCGGCTCGTCGGGGTCCAGCGCCTCCATCCCGCCGGTCTCGACGTCACAGAAATTGCACCCGCGGGAGCAGCGGTCGCCCATCAGCATGAACGTCGCCGTTCCGGGGCCGTTCTCGCCCGACCAGCATTCGCCCATGTTCGGGCAGTTGGCCTCCTCACAGACCGTGTGGAGGTCCCGCTCACGGAGCGAGCGTTTGATATCCGTGAACCGCTCGCCCGACGGCGGTCGCATCTTGAGCCAGTCGGGCTTGCGCGAACGACTCATTGTCGGCAGTTGGACTGTCGGGGCAAAAGCCGTTGGGTTCGGCCCGTCCGCGAACGCTCACCCGACCACTTCCACTCCGCCATAGAAACGCCTTTGCCGTCGGGGTGCCGCCACTCTGACGTGCCAAGCCGAGCCGACAGCGAGCCGACGGTGGCGGTCGACGAGGTCCTGCCCGACTTCGCCGACGCCTTCCCCTTCGAGCGGTTCAACGAGATGCAGTCGACGGCGCTGCCTGCACTGTTGAACCGCGAGGAGAACGTCGTCGTCAGCGCCCCCACGGCCAGCGGCAAGACCGCGCTGGCGGAACTCGCCATCTGCAAGACGCTGGCCGAGGGCGGGACCGCACTCTTTCTCGCGCCGCTGCGCGCGCTCACCAACGAGAAAGAGAGCGAGTGGGAGCGCTTCGAGGAGATGGGCTATTCGGTGTACGTCGTCACCGGCGAACGGGACCTCTCCCCCCGCCGGGCTGAGCGGGCCGACATCCTCGTGATGACGCCGGAAAAGGCCGACTCCGCCACCCGGAAACACGAGACCGCCCGCTACTCCTTTATCACGGACGTGGACTGCTGTGTCATCGACGAGGTCCACCTGCTGGACTCCGATAGACGCGGCGCGGTGCTGGAAGTGACGGTCTCCAGATTTCGACGGCTCTGTGACCCCCGTGTGGTCGCGCTCTCGGCGACGATGCCCAACATCGACGACGTGGCCGACTGGCTGGACGCCCCCGACGAGACCACCTTCGCCTTCGGCGAGGACTACCGGCCGGTCCCGCTGAACGCCGACGTCAAGACCTACACCCACGGGGAGAACGCCTTCGCCGACAAGTACCGCCGGCTGTATCGCGCGATCGACCTCGCCGAGCCACACATCCGCGACGAGGGGCAGTCGCTGGTCTTCGTCTCCTCCCGGCAGGACACCGTCCAGGCCGCCAAGAAGGCCCGCGACGAACTCACCGAGCGGGACATCCCGATGGGCGCGCGCGGGGACTACGATTTCCACAACGACGCCGCCGACCTGAGCAACGACACGCTCCGGCAGTCGGTGCTGGACGGGGTGGGCTTTCACCACGCCGGGCTCGCCCGCGAGGACAAGAACCGCGTCGAGCAGTGGTTCAAAGAGGGGAAGATTCAGCTCCTCTTTTCGACTTCGACGCTGGCGTGGGGCGTGAACCTCCCCGCTCGCTGTGTGGTCATCCGGGACACCAAGCTCCACGACCCGCTGGAGGGCGAGGTCGACATGAGCCCGCTCGACGTCCTCCAGATGCTCGGCCGGGCGGGCCGGCCGGGGTACGACGACATGGGCTACGCCTGGGTCGTCTGTGACCGCAGCGAGGCCGACAAGTACCGACGGCTGCTGCGCGATGGGAAAGAAATCGAGTCCCGCCTCGCCGGGGAACTCGACGCCCATCTGAACGCCGAAATCGCGCTGGGGACGATTCGGGACATCGACGACGTGATGAGCTGGTTAGAGACCACCTTCTACTACGCCCGCGCGAAGTCCTCGCCCGACGCCTACGACGCGGGCAGCGACCTCCGCGAACGGGTGTCGAACGAACTCTCACAGCTCGTCGCCGACGGTTTCGTCGAGCGGGACGGGCTGCGAATCGAGGCCACCCGGCTCGGTCAGCTGGCCTCGAAGTTCTACCTGCGCCTCGACACCGCCCGCCGCTTCGCCGACCTCGCCGAGCGCTGTGAGGCGGCCGCCAGCGAGGGCGAGGCGGACCGAATCGACGCCGAGACGCTGCTCGCGACGGTTGCGGGTGCGACCGAATTCGACAGTGTCAGCGCCCGGTCGGACGAGCAGGACGCCGTCGCCGCAGTGCTGGGGAGCGGGACACCCGACGAACTCGACGCCGGCCAGCGGAAGGTGCTCGCGATTCTCCGATCGGGGATGACCGGCACCACGCCGACCGAACTCAAGAGCGACGCCTGGGTCATCCGCCAGAACGCCCTGCGCCTGCTCGCGGCGCTGCGGGAGTTCCTCGACAACCTCGCGCCCGGCCGCTTCGCTAACCTGGCCTGCCGGGTCGAGGCCCGCGTCGAACACGGCGTCAGCGACGACGCCGTGGGGCTCACCGCCATCGACGGCGTCGGCCCGGGCCGGGCCGGGAAACTCGCCGCCGCGGGGCTGTCCTCCCCGGGCGATATCATCCGGGCCGGCGTCTCCGGGGTCGTCTCGGCCGGGCTCTCGGAGGGCGTCGCCGAGCAGGTAGTCTCGAACGCTCGCGACCTGCCGGTCGTCGTCGTCGACTGGGGCGCGTTCCCCGACGCCATCGCGGCCGGCGACCACGATATGCGGGAGGTGACCGTCGCGAACAACGGCGGCGGCGCCCGGGCGGGACTGCGCGTGACGGTCAACGGCCGCGAGATGACGGCCAAACCCGCCTATCTCGGCCAGACCAATCTTCCGGTCGCCGTCTTCGGTGCCGACGCCGACGAGCTGACCTTTACCGTCGAAGTGACGTTCCCGGACCAGCCCCTCGACCCCGTCACCTCCTCGCGGACTGTCACCGTCGAATGACGGCCGGACTGCCGGTGCGCCTCGGCCGAATTCTCTGTACCAGATGACGACGTTAAATCGGCGAATAAAATTTATAACACTATCTGAGGGGGTCTAAATGGTCACAAACGGCGCCAGTGAAACCGGATAAAATCAATCAAACGAAACGTAGCCGTACGAATTAACCACAACCGTCGTCCGTTTATATGGGGGTATGGGTCGTACTGTGGCGTGAGGAGGAACCCAATGTCCAGTGCCTCGCCCCTTCGGTTGCCCACTGACGTACTCCCCAGCGGACGTGTCGACTTCCGAACGCTGGTCCAGTTCGTCGGGTTCTGGACCGCCGTCGTGGCCCCACTGGCGTATCTGGCGCTTCTCGTGAGCGGCCTGGGCGGACGGAGCCTCCTCCTCCTGCTAATCGGTGTGTTCTTCGCCAACGTCCTCGGTCTCATTGTGGGCCGAGGGTACCGCACGGACAGTTGACTCCCCTCGACTGTCCCGCACTCTTCGACTCCCCCTTCGAGTGAGCCCAACAGCACGCTCCCCGGCTACCCGAACAGCACGTCGCGTAGCTCCGCCGCGTCGCTCGCCTCGTGGTGCACCATCGGTAGCTCCGTCGCCGCGCCGTCGCCGTGGAAGCCGACGGTCGTCATCCCGGCGGCCGTGGCGGCCTGGGCACCGGCAAAGGAGTCCTCGACGGCCCAGCAGTTCGTCGGCTCCATGCCAAGCTCGCTCGCGCCGTGTTCGTAGATGTGTGGCTCGGGCTTACCCGGCGCGTCGATGTCCTGAGCGCTGATAGCCGCGTCGAAGTGATGCAGCAGGCCAAAGCGGTCCTCGATGACGTCGATCCAGTCCCACGGCGCCGAGGTCGTCAGCGCCAGCGACGTGCCGGCCTCGCGCAAGTCGGCGAGCAGGTCGTCGACGCCGTCGAGCATCGTGGCGTGCTCGCCGTAGATCTCCCTGCCAGCCTCCTCGAAGAGCCGCTCGTACTCCTCGCGGGAGACTGCCATGTCGTACTCGGCGTCCAGATCGGGATACACCTCGGTGTAGTCCCGGCCGGTGATGGCCGACAGCGGGATGTCGTCGTCGGGCGCCACGGTCGGCAGGATGTGTTCGCGCTGGATACTCACCCAGTGGTCCTCGGACTGGACGAGGACGCCGTCCATGTCGAAACAGATTGCAGTCGGCGCGTCGCTCATTACCTGTTCTCACTCGCTCGAACGGTTTGCCTGTTGTGCTCCGACGCGGCCACGACGTCCGAGGGTTTAGATACGGGGAGGGGGCCAGACCCGCTATGCACGACGGAACGCGCGTGATGGCCGGCGAGTGTACGACTGTCTTCGAGGGGTCCCGCGAGCGCGAACAGCGCGGTGACGTACTGGTGGTGGTCAAGCCCGACAACACGGTGCTGGTCCACGACGCCGGCGGCTACCAGCCCGTCGCGTGGCTCACCAGAGCCGAGAGCGTCGCCGTCTCCGACGGGACCGTCACCGCCCGCGACGGCGAGCAGTTCCTCCGCGTCGTCGCCCACGAGGAACACGGCAGCGCCCGGTTCCCGGCCTCGGAGGCCGGCGTTCCGGTGGGTGACTGTCCGGACTGCCCGGGGACGCTGGTGCGGGCGGGGGGCGACGTGACCTGTACCGGCTGTGACGAGCGCTACGGGCTGCCGACCGACGCGGCCGTCACCGGCGGGCGTTGCGGGGACTGTGCGCTGCCGACGATGCGGGTCGAACGCGGCGCGGCCATCGAGTGCTGTATCGACCGGGACTGTGAGTCCCTCGACGAGCGCATCAAAGCCATGTTCGACCGCGAGTGGGCTTGCAAGCGCTGTGAGGGAGACCTCCGCATCCTCCGCAAGGGCGGCCTGCTGGCGGGCTGTGAGCACTACCCCGACTGTGACACCGGCTACGCGCTCCCGTCGGGGGTCGTCGTCGGCGACTGCGACTGTGGCCTCCCCACGTTCGAGACCAGCGGCGGCCGGCGCTGTCTGGACAGCGGCTGCGAGCGGAGGGCGTAGCGCTGGGTGGCAGCGAGCGCGACCCGCAGGGGATTTGAGCCTTCGTGGCCCACCGACGGGTATGCAACTCACGCTCGACGGCGACGTCGTCCGGGCGGGCAACCGCGCCCGCGAGCGGTTCTACGATTCGCGGGGCTACGGCCGCGCCCGCGGGGGCGACCTGGACCTCGCGCCGGTGGAGGCCGCCCATCTCTGCTATCGGGGCGATATCGACGCCGTCGACGGGATGGACGTTCAGGAACTCCTCTCGTCGGGGGTCGTCTCCGCCGTCGACTTCCTCGTCTACAAGGACCTGCGGGACCGCGGGTTCTACCTCACGCCCGCTCGCGAGGGGTGGGTCGACGACCCCGACGGCGTCGACTTCGTCGTCTACCCCCGCGGCAAGGGGCCCTGGGACGACGCGGTGGCTCACCGGGTCCGTGTCGTCGGCGAGCGCGACGACGTGCCGGCGGCGTCGCTTGGCGACTGCGTGCTGGCCGTCGTCGACGAGGAGAGCGAACTGACGTATCTGGACACCAGCCGCCGCAGTATCGAGGGGACGAGTTCGGCCGACGTCCCCGAGGTGCGGGGCGAACTGCTCGCCGAGCGGGTACTGTGCTGGGGCCCGCCCGCGGCGCTGTACGAGCAGGCCTTCTACGGGCAGCAACTGGACGAGGACGCCGTCCAGCTCTCGCTCGTCGAGGCGGCCTATCTCGCCCGCGAAGGTGTGCTGTCGGTCGACGGGGGTGAGCCGAGCGACGCGGGGCGAGCCTCGTCAGCGCGGAGCGCTGACGGCGGCGCCGACGCAGTGGTCGACCGGGGCCGCAACGTCGAGGGTGAGCGCTTCGACCGCCGACTGCGGGTGTACGCCGCGTTGCGGGATTCGGGTGTCGTCCCCAAGACCGGGTTCAAGTTCGGCGCGGACTTCCGGACCTACGCCGACGTCGAGAGCGTCGACGACCTCGGTCACTCCGAACTGCTCGTCCGGGTGCTACCGGAGGGTCACGCGTTCGAACCGCGCGACCTCGCGCTGGACGTCCGGCTGGCCCACGGCGTCCGCAAGACGATGGTGTTCGCCCTGGTGGGCGACGGTATCGAGTGGGTGCAGGTCGAGCGGCTGACGCCCTAGAAACGGTCGAAACGTTGGATACAACTGCAACACGGGACAGATTGTAGAGGCAGAAAGCCCCCGGGCTCTCGACTACTGCGACTCGCTGCGCTCCTCGTCACTCACTCCGTTCGTTCCTGCGGTGCTTGCGTCGTCTCGAACGTCGAGAGCCCGGCCCCTTTCAGTCCCACCCATGCGGTTGATCAATCGTCTACGGGCGGGACTGAAAGGGGCGACCGGTTACACGAACCCCGACGACGCAAGCACTGGAACGAACGGAGTGAGTGAAGCGCGCAGCGAGGCGCGGGAGTGTAACCGGTCGGGGCTTTCTGGCTGTTGGTCGTCGTCGTCCGATTCGAGAAAGAGCGCTAGAAGCGAACCCTTTTTGCGCCGACCGGGACCAAGACGCTACTGAGACAGATGACCGACCGCAACTCCCACCACGACGACGTACCGCCCGACGAGGACCGCCGCCAGTCGGGAGTATCGTGGCGGGAGTCGGACAGGCGCCCAATCGCAGATGGTGGCACCGACGCCGCCGGTGCGGACGAGGCGGTGCTGGACCCGTGGGGCTCCTCGACCGTCGAGGACTACCGCAAGCTGTTCGAGCAGTTCGGCATCGAGTCCTTCGACGACGTGCTCCCCGAGGTCCCGAACCCCCACTATCTGATGCGCCGGGGCGTCATCTTCGGCCACCGGGACTACAGCCCAGTGGCCGAGGCCATGCGCAACGACGACCCCTTCGCCTCGCTGTCGGGCTTCATGCCCACCGGCGACCCCCACATCGGCCACAAGATGGTGTTCGACGAGATAATCTGGCATCAGGAGCAGGGCGCCGACGCCTACGCGCTCATCGCCGACCTCGAAGCCCACGCCGCCCGCGGGCTCTCCTGGAGCGAGATAGACGAACACGCCGAGAGCTACATCCTCTCCCTGCTCGCGCTCGGGTTCGACCCCGAGGCGGGCGAGCTGTATCGCCAGTCCGACAACCGCGAGCTGCAGGACCTCGCGTTCGAACTCGGCGCCGAGACGAACTTCTCGGAGCTGCAGGCCATCTACGACTTCGACGGCGAGACCGACGTCTCGCATATGCAGTCGGTCGTCACGCAGATGGCCGACATCCTCTACCCGCAGCTGGAGGAACCAAAGCCCACGGTGATTCCGGTCGGCCCGGACCAGGACCCACATATGCGGCTCGCCCGCGATCTGGCGGCGCGGATGCGCTACTTCGGCGTCACCGAAGCGTTCGCCAGCTTCGAGGCCGAGGCCGTCGAACGGACGCTGCTGCGGCAGGCCTACGACGCCCGCGAGGACTACGCCGACGAGCCCGAGATGCCCCGCTGTGTCGAGGCCGCCGACTACCTGCGCGAACAGGAACTGACGCCGGCCGAGGCTCGCGAATCCGTCGCCGAGAAGCTCGACAACGCCGGCAAGGAGCCGATTCGCCCCCGGACTCGCATCTTCGACCGCAACGCCACCGACGAGGCTTTCGAGGCGCTCATCGAGGCCGTTTCCGGCGAGAAACGGGTCTACGACGAGCACGTCGACGCCTTCGACCTGAACCACGCCGAAGCGGACGAACTGGCCCGCCAGGTCGAACTCGACACCGGCGGCTACGGTTTCCTGCCGCCCTCCTCTATCTATCACCGCTTCATGACCGGCCTCACCGGCGGGAAGATGTCATCCTCGATTCCCGCGTCGCACATCTCGCTGCTGGACGACCCCACCGAGGGCTACGACAAGGTAAAATCCGCCACCACTGGCGGCCGGGCCACCGCCGAGGAACAGCGCGAGAAGGGTGGGAAGGCCGACGAGTGTCCCGTCTACGAACTGTACGCCTACCTCCTCTCGGGCGACGACGACGAGTTCGCCGAGGAGGTGTACGACGAGTGTGTCGGCGGCGAGCGACTGTGTGGCGGGTGCAAGGAGCAAGCGGCGGAGCTGATGGAGCAGTTCCTCGAGGACCACCAGGCAAAACGCGCTGAGTGGGAAGCGAAGCTCGACGAGCTCGACATCGACTTCGACTCGCACCGAACGCGGGACTAGGAACTGCTGGACTCGGTGTTTTTTGCACTACGACTATCGCTGACAGCCAGAAAGCCCCGAGCGGCTACGCCACCGATAGACTCGCTCCGCTCGTCTATCGAGGTCTCGTTCGCTTCGCTCGCGAGACTCCCGCGGCTCGCTGTGCTCCTCACTCGCTTCGCTCGTTGCGGTGCTTACTTCGCCGGGGTTCCCGTAGCCGCTCGCCCCTTTCATTCCCACCCGTAGCCGGTTAGTCAGCTAGCATGGGTGGGAATGAAAGGGGCGGCGGGCTGAACGAAGGTGGACGACGCAAGCACTGGAACGAACACAGTGAGTGAAGCGCGCAGCGAGGCCCCCGAGTTCAGCCCGCCGGGGCTTTCTGGCTGTTAGGACCCTCACCAACTCCAGTGGACCCATACTCTACTAGCTGCCCCGTTCACAATCCTTATCAGACAGTACGCCAATCGCTCGCATATGGCACCCGAATCCACCCGTGCCGGCATCGCTCGCCAGCCAGCCGTCCGTTCCGGGTTCGGGTTCTTTTTCGCGGGCTGACGGGCGGCGGAGTTCGGGCCGCGGCGGCCCGGACGAAATCGCCCGGTGCGAGGGCTGTCTACCGAACGTCTCTCGCAACAAGTAAGAACCGTTAACTGAGCGACCCGCGGTACTCCCCACAACAACCATATGAAACGACCACAGGCACAGGTGGCCGTGTTGAAGGCCGCCGACGCTGACACACCGAGACGAATCGACGAGGTGGCCCAAGCGGCCGACCTCAAACCCGAGACGGCCACGCGAGCCGCGTTCGAACTCGCGGACGACGGCCTGCTGACGGTCACCGAAGAGACAGTCGAACACTACACGCTGACCGACGAAGGCACCCAGTACGTCTTCGAGAGCCTCCCCGAACAGGACCTCTACGAGGCCGCCATCGAGGCCGGCGCCGACGAGGAGCCGGTCCAGATGGGCCAGGTCATCGGTGCCTCCGGGCTCGAGGGCGGGGCCGTCGACATCGCGCTGTCGAACTACGCCCGCAAGGGGTACGGCGAGATAGACAGCGGCGAGATAACCGCCGACCCCGACGCGAAACCGGGCCAGGACGCGGAGATGTACGCGCTCGAAGCGGTTGCCGACGACCACCTCGAGGGGGCCGACGCCGAAGCGCTCTCGCAACTGGAGCGGCGCGGCTTGCTGGATGTTCGCGAGGAGACCGTCCGCTCCGTCGTGTTGACCGACGAGGGCGTCGCAGCCCTCGAGGCCGGTGTCGAGGCCGCAGAGACCGTCGACCAGCTCACCGCCGAGTTGCTCACCAGCGGCGAGTGGGAGACCGTAGAGTTCACCGAGTACAACGTCGAAGCCGACGCCGAGGACGTCTCTCATGGCAAGGAGCACATCCTCCGCCAGACCGCAAACAGGGTCAAGGAGACGCTCGTGGGCATGGGCTTCCAGGAGATGGAGGGTCCCCACGTGGACGCGCAGTTCTGGATCAACGACTGCCTGTTCATGCCACAGGACCACCCTGCAAGAACGCACTGGGACCAGTTCGCCCTCGAACAACCCAACGAAATCAGGGAGCTCCCCGAAGACCTCGTCTCCCGGGTCCGGTCGGCCCACAAGGAGGGTGTCGGCCCCGACGGCGAGGGGTACCACTCGCCGTGGGAGGAAGACGTGGCCCGCGGGCTGGACCTGCGGGGTCACACCACGTCGCTGTCGATGCGGTATCTCTCGGGCCACGAAATCGGCGAGCTCGAACCGCCGAAACGGTTCTTCAGCGTCGAGAAAGTGTATCGGAACGACACGCTGGACCCGACCCACCTGCTGGAGTTCTTCCAGATAGAGGGGTGGGTCATGGCCGAGGACCTCTCCGTGCGTGACCTGATGGGGACGTTCACGGAGTTCTACGAGCAGTTCGGCATCACCGACCTGGAGTTCAAACCCCACTACAACCCCTACACGGAGCCGAGTTTCGAGCTCTTTGGCACCCACCCCGAGACCGGCGAGGTCGTCGAGGTCGGCAACTCGGGCATCTTCCGCGAGGAGGTGCTCTCGCCGCTCGGGGTAGAGTGTGACGTGATGGCGTGGGGCCTGTCGCTCGAGCGGTTGCTAATGTTGATGTACGGCTTCGAGGACATCCGCGACGTCCACGGGACGCTGTGTGACCTAGAGCTGCTGCGGACCACGGAGGTGCTTCACTGATGCCAGTTGTCGACGTCGACCCAGACGAACTGCGATACCTGACCGGCCACGACGAGAAAGACGACGACGAACTCAAGTCCGACCTCTTCAATCTGGGCCTGGAGTTCGAGGGCTGGACCGACGACGAGGAGTTCCAGCTGGAGTTCGCGCCCGACAGACTGGACCGCCTCTCCGTCGAGGGCGTCGCCCGCTCGCTGCGGTATCACTACGGCGACGACCGGGGCGTCTACGTTCCCGCTACGAACGCCGCCGAGTGGACCATCGAGGTCGAAGACCAGCCCGAGGGCCGTCCCTACGTCACCGGTGCCGTCGTCCGCGGGCTGGACCTGAGCGATGGCGCACTCGAATCGCTCATTCAACTGCAGGAGAAGCTCCACGCGACGATGGGTCGCAAGCGCGCCAAGGGCGCCATCGGCGTCCACGACCTGACGATGCTGAAAGGGACCGACCTCCGCCCGACCGACGACCAGTCGAGCAGCTTGGACCTCACCGGCGGGCAGGACCCGACAGAAGTCAGCGAGGAACCTCCGGACGAGGTGGTCGGCGACGCCACCGTCGAACCCGTCGGCGGCAACGCGATTACCTACACCAGCGCCGACCCCGACGAGGCGACGTTCGTCCCGCTGGAGTCCGACGCCGAGATGACGCCAAGCGAGGTCATCGCCAACCACGACACCGGGCAGGCCTACGGCGACCTCGTGGCGGACTTCGAGAAGGTGCCTGCCATCTACGACGCCATCGGGCTGTTCTCGTTCCCGCCGGTCATCAACGGCCGCCGGACCGAGGTCGCCGAGGACTCTCGTGACCTCTTCATCGAACTTACGGGGACCGACCAGTGGACTATCGACCACATGTGTTCGATTGTCTGCTACGCGCTGGAGGCCCGTGGCGGCACCATCGAGCGCGTGAACGTCGAGTACGCCGACGACGCCCCCGGCGAGTACGCCGGTCGGACCCTGGAACGGCCGGACTTCGAGACCCGGACGAAGACCGTCACCAAGGACCGCATCGAGTCACTGCTCGGCGTCGATCTGGAGCCCGAGCAGATTATCGACTACGCCGAGCGCGCTGGCCTCGACGCCACGCGGGTCGTGACCGACGACGGCATCGCCTTCGAGGTCGAGATTCCCCCCTACCGGGTCGACGTCATCCACCCGCTGGACATCGTCGACGACATCGGCCGGGCGCTGGGGTTCAACAGTCTCGAACCCACCTACCCGGACGTCTCGACGGTCGGCGGCCGCCACGACCGCTCCGTGCTGGAGGACGCCGCCCGCGACACGCTCGTCGGGCTGGGCTTCGAGGACCTGCTGAACTTCCACATGACCAACGAGGCGGAGAACTTCAGCAGAATGAATCTCCCGACCCCGGAGGCGGCCGATGACGACGACTCTCTCGTCGGTCTCGCGGACCCGGTCACCATTCAGGAGCCCTACAGCGAGGACTACACCATCCTCCGGACGTGGGCGCTCCCCTCGCTCATGATGGTGCTGGAGAACAACACCCACCGCCGGTATCCCCAGGACCTCGCGGAAATCGGGCTCGCCGCCGGGCTGGACGGGAGCCAGAACACCGGTGTCAGCGAACACCGCACCGTCGCCGGCGCGCTCGCCCGCACTGACGCCTCCTACGAGGACGCGAAGGCCCGACTGCAGGCCATCGCTGAAGCGTTCGGAAAAGAGCTGGAGACGCCGCCCACGGACCATCCGACGTTCATCGGCGGGCGCGCGGCAGACGTCGTACTGGACGGCGAGACGGTCGGTGTCGTCGGCGAGATCCATCCGAAAGTGCTCGTCGAACACGACCTGGAGCTGCCGGTGGCGGCCTTCGAATTCCGGCTGGACGCGCTAGAATAGACCCGGGTCGTCTTCCCGCTACTTCCGGCTCGGATAGACGTACTCGACACCCTCGGGCTGACCCTCGGCGTTCGCGTCGGTCTCGACGACGATGGTCGAAGACAGTTTGTTGAACAACCGCAACCCTTCTCCCTCGTAGGCCAGCGCACCGATTAGTACGTCCAGTGGCAGCAAGAACGCCTTGCCGAAGCTCTCGATGGCGGCAGTGCCGTAGTTGATGGGGTCGCCCCGTTCGTCCGTGACGGCGACGTCCATTACGACCTTGCCCGCCGATTGGCCGTGGTAGCCTTCGAGGGCAGTCCAGTAGACGAAGAGGCCGAGGCCGTTGCCACCGATAGTCGGGGGCACGTAGGCGATGCGGTCGAACAGTACAGAGAGATATCCGGTAGCCAGACCGAGGCTGGCGACTGTCGCACCGACCAGCACCACGTCGACGAGCCATGCAAGAACGCGGTCGTCCCAAGAGGCGATGTGCAGTGTGCGGGGAGCGTCGGACATACCGGACGTTCTCGAACTGGTCCCTTCAATATTGGGCGCACTGGGTGCGGTCACCGATGCCTGGCCGCTTCAGCCACCGTAACGTTACAGTAACCGAGTTACCAGCCCGTTACTGGGTACTTTTCCGTTACTGTCACCTACTAGCACACAGAGGGACAATGGCAGTCACCGACAGACACTCAGACTGTGGCGACCCGGACCGCTACGGCAACCCGGCCTGTGAGACGTATCCGTGGTTCGAGCTCGACTGGGAGGTCGACGACCCGGACGCGCCATCGGTCGTCACCGTCCTTCCGTGGTCGGGCGACAGCCAGAACGCGTGGCTATCCGCCGATATCCAGGCCGCGATTCCGATAGAAGAGTGCCGCTAGAGGTCCGCGCCGACGGCCTCGGTGACGCTGTCGAAGCCGTCCCGCTCCAGGAGTTCCAGGAGCCCCTCGTTGATGTCACGGGCGAGCGACGGCCCCTCGTACACCAGCCCGGTGTAGAGCTGGACGAGCGACGCGCCGGCCCGTATCTTCCGGTAGGCGCCTTCGGCCGAGGCGACGCCGCCGACGCCGACGACGGGGACGTCGACCCGCTCGGCGACGAAGCGGACCATGTCCGTCGCACGGTCCTCGATTGGGGCCCCCGATAGGCCGCCCGTCTCGGTGGCGTTTGGCGAACGCAGCCCCTCGGGGCGTTCGGTCGTCGTGTTCGTGGCGACTACCCCGTCCAGCCCGAGTTCGCGAACCAGGTCGAGCGTGTCCTCGACGGCGGGGTCGGGGAGGTCCGGCGAGAGCTTGACCAGGAGCGGCGCGGCGCCCGCGTCCTGGAGTTCCTCGAAGATGGCGGTCATCGCCGCCCGGTTCTGGAGCTCCTCGAACCCCTGTGAGTTCGGACAGGAGACGTTGACGACGAAGAAATCGCCGCCCGCGGCCACCTGTTCGTAGGTCTCGCGGTAGTCCGCCGGGGCCGCGTCGGTGTCGACGTGTTCGCTCTTGGCGATGTTGACACCCAGCGGGAACGGGGCGTCCGTCTCCGCGAGACGCTCGCCGACGGCGGCCGCACCCTCGTTGTTCAGCCCCATCCGGTTGATGAGTCCGCCGTCCTCTCGCAGGCGGAACATCCTGGGTCGAGCGTTGCCGCCCTGCGGTTCGGCCGTGACGCCGCCGACCTCGGCGAAGCCGAACCCGAGTGCGGCCAGCGCCGTCGGTACCGTCGCGTTCTTGTCGAAGCCGGCGGCGACGCCGACGGGGTTGCCAAACTCCCGCCCGAACGCCGAGACGGCGAGGCGGGAGTCATCGACGGCGTATCGCCGGGCCATCGCAGACGCTACGGGGGTTCCCTGTGCCGTCTCCAGCAGGCCGTGGACGGCGCTGTGTGCCGTCTCGGCCGGGAGCGAGAACAGAACCGGTTTGGCGATATCGTAGGGTCTCATGGGGGTCTTCGAGTCGTCCCCTGGAGGCCGGGGGGTCGCGACAGCACGTCAGAAATCGTGTTCGACCTCTTCGGGGTCGGCTTTTTGAATAATGATCTTGTTGTCACGCACCCGAACGAACACCTCGTCGCCGATCTCCATGCCGGCGACGGCGAGTTCGTCTTCGTGGATGTTGATATGTACGTTGTGGTACTCGCCGTCTTCGTCTTTGGCGCCACTCGGGCTAAGCTTCTTCTTTCGCACCATCGCGCTATCCTATTCCGTGCATCGCCGTAGGATACACTTAAGTCTACCGTGCGGCGTGTCCCGGACGAGACTGCGCACGCGCTGTCAGGGTGGCGTTTTTGCCCGAATCGTGGCCGGCTACTGGCTTTCTCGGCTTCTATTATATAAACGTACCCCGACAGGGAGCCCGAATCGGGGGGTATATTTATGTTGTGCCATGTTTTGAGTTGACATGGAGCGGAGAAAACCATGGCACGCGACAGCGACAAGCGCAACTTTGCGCTCCGTGAGGATGGTGACGAATCGAGCGTCTTCTCAGGCGGGACACCCCGGCAGGCTGCGTTGAAGGCCGCCCGGCGGCTCGACCCGGCCGACAGCGAGGACGAAGCCGACCGGCAGGAGATCCGGCTCCGGGAGAAAGGCACCCACAAGGTCCACATCTACGAGGCGTGGGCCTGGGTCGAAACAGCGCCCGACGACAAACCGGACTGGATGCCGGGCGACATCACGAAAGGGAACGTCTCGAAAGAGGGCGTCGAACACCTCGACGACATCTAGTTCCCTTCGGTACGGACTTTTTGTGGCGACAGCTCGGGACGAGAGCTCGCTCGCTGTGTCTTGCACGCCCTTTCGCGCGCGAGCGCGCGCGGATGAAAATCATTTACCGGATTCTTGCCAGTCGTTCCAGTGGCGCAGGCCCACACCGTGTCGTTGTCTGGCGTATGTGAGCCACTGCCCCGTGTAATCACCTGCCGAAGCGGCCGTGGTCCGACGGGGTTAAGTATGGCACTCCCATCGAGTCTAATGCGAACGAGGTCGGGGGCGACGCTTCCCCGGTCGGGCCTCATCCCAACCGACGCCCTTAAGTGTAACAGGGTGTTCGGATGGAACGCGAAGGTCGCTCACGTCGTGCGGTTCGACGCGAGCGAACTCCGATGCCCTTAAGTGTAACAGGGCACTCGGATTGAACGCGAACGAGGCCTGGCCGGGGCCGACGAAACCCGGCCACCACACTGCGGCGAGGCAACTCGCCACCGGAACTCGAAGCCTTTAAGATGGCTTCGGGAGAATATGCAGGTCCGGAGAAATGAGGATTCCACCCCTGCGGTCCGCCGTCAAGATGGGATCTGATGTGAGCCCTGATAGTTCGGTGACACTCGGTCGGCGAGTGTCCTCGAACACCCTTCGATAGCGACCACACTCCATCTGGAGTGTGACCCGCCTAACCCCCCGGCCTTGTGCCGGGAGACATTCCGGTTGATCCTGCCGGAGGTCATTGCTATTGGAGTCCGATTTAGCCATGCTAGTCGCGCGGGTTTAGACCCGCGGCATATAGCTCAGTAACACGTGGCCAAACTACCCTATGGACAGGGACAACCTCGGGAAACTGAGGCTAATCCCTGATATCACTCTCATGCTGGAGTGCCGAGAGTGAGAAACGCCCCGGCGCCATAGGATGTGGCTGCGGCCGATTAGGTAGATGGTGGGGTAATGGCCCACCATGCCAATAATCGGTACAGGTTGTGAGAGCAAGAGCCTGGAGACGGTATCTGAGACAAGATACCGGGCCCTACGGGGCGCAGCAGGCGCGAAACCTTTACACTGCACGACAGTGCGATAAGGGGACTCCGAGTGCGAGGGCATATAGTCCTCGCTTTTCTGTACCGTAGGGAGGTACAGGAACAAGTGCTGGGCAAGACCGGTGCCAGCCGCCGCGGTAATACCGGCAGCACGAGTGATGACCGATATTATTGGGCCTAAAGCGTCCGTAGCTGGCCAGACAAGTCCATTGGGAAATCCACGCGCTCAACGCGTGGGCGTCCGGTGGAAACTGTTTGGCTTGGGGCCAGAAGACCTGAGGGGTACGTCCGGGGTAGGAGTGAAATCCTGTAATCCTGGACGGACCACCAATGGGGAAACCACCTCAGGAGGATGGACCCGACAGTGAGGGACGAAAGCTAGGGTCTCGAACCGGATTAGATACCCGGGTAGTCCTAGCTGTAAACGATGCTCGCTAGGTGTGCCGTAGGCTACGAGCCTGCGCTGCGCCCTAGGGAAGCCGAGAAGCGAGCCGCCTGGGAAGTACGTCCGCAAGGATGAAACTTAAAGGAATTGGCGGGGGAGCACCACAACCGGAGGAGCCTGCGGTTTAATTGGACTCAACGCCGGACATCTCACCGGTCCCGA
>Ga0136589_1000032_pt1 | contig 73973 bp, 73 predicted proteins | sample AntRauMFilla3764_FD_104640 | JGI IMG/M metagenome (GOLD analysis project Ga0136589, IMG submission 104640) | Saline lake microbial communities from Rauer Islands, Antarctica - Metagenome Filla 3 #764 | ecosystem: Environmental > Aquatic > Non-marine Saline and Alkaline > Saline | place...
GCGGTTGACGAGAAAGTTAAGAAGCTGGTCCTCGTGGATCTCACCGTCTGCTTGTTTGGTTTTAGACACACCTTCAGCAAGCAGACGTTCTAACTAAGCGGCTTTGTGAAGTACTGAGATTTGGAACCACTCTGAATTTTATCGATATTTGTGGATTCGGGAGACAATGCAGAGAAACTATCGAGGAAGTTATCGACATTTTGGAGGATGAGTATCCTAGCATCGATTATGAACAAATGGACAGAAACGGTGAGTATGTGTGCCGAATTTTCCCAGCAACTATGAAGCTATCCTTGGAATAGCTCGGATTAGATATGTCAAACTAAAATGTCTATTGTGGTCAGTTGATGAAACAACGTAGCTAGGACTAAAAGGGGCGGCTGACTGGACGGAGGCGGGCGATGTAGGACCACAGCGAGCCCTCAAGTAACGCCAGCCAAGGTTTCATGTTTGCTCGCGGTGTCGCTGTTACACATCGCTGCCGAGGCGGTCTGGTTCGCAACTGTAACAAAAGTCGGAATAACCAAACCAAACCCAGCTAGGCGCGAACCCTTATCCACGTAGCGCGTCAACTCCGACCAATGACAGCGCCAGCACGCTGGGAGGCCTGAGTCCCGGTGGTGGACGTGCTCTTCTGGGCGCTCGTCGCCGTGGCGACACTGACCGGTCTGGTCACGGCGTGGACGCTGGGCGCCAACAGCAACTCCCCTCCCTTCGCTCCGGCCATCGGCGCCAACGCCATCTCGACGATGCGGGCGGCGTTTCTCATCGGGATTCTCGCCGCGCTGGGGGCGCTGACCCAGGGCGGCGCCATCTCCGAGACCGTCGGCGCCGGGCTGACAGAGGGTGTCCCCATCACGTCGCTGGCAGCCACGGCCGGCCTGCTGACCGCGACGCTGTTCATGGCCTTCGGTATCTACAGTGGCTATCCTGTGCCAGCGGCCTTCGCGACGACCGGCGCGATGGTCGGCGTCGGCCTCTCGCTGGGCGGTGCCCCCGTCTTTGGCACCTACCAGCGCATCCTCCTGTTCTGGGCGCTCGTCCCGCCGGTCTCCGGTGGGCTGGCCTACCTCACCGCGACCATCTTGCGGCGGGACGACATCCCCGAGACCGTCGGGGTGCCGCTGCTGGCGGCGGTCGTCGGCGGTATCGTCGCCAACGTCCAGTTGAGCATCATCCCGTCGCCGCCGGACGCGACGCAGAACTCGCTTGCGGGCTTTGCCGCAATGCTCGTCCCGCTGCCCGGCGTCGTCGTCGTCGCCACGCTGCTGGTCGCGGCGGGCAGTTTCGCCTACATCCGAAAGAAGACACAGGCCTCGGTGGATGAGGGCATCAGGACGTTCCTCGTGGCACTCGGCAGCGTGGTCGCCTTCTCCAGTGGCGGGAGCCAGGTCGGACTCGCGACCGGTCCACTGGAAAATCTCTACACGACCGAGCTGGGGCTGCCCAGTATCCTCCTGCTCGGCATCGGCGCCGTCGGCATCCTGGGCGGCGCGTGGATGGGCGCGCCCCGACTCCTGCAGGCCACGGCACGGGAGTACGCCCAGCTCGGGGTTCGCCGCTCCATCGCCGCGCTGGTCCCGGGCTTCATCATCGCACAGACGGCCATCACACTGGGCATCCCCATCTCCTTTAACAACATCATCATCTCCGGCGTCATCGGCGGCGGGCTCGCCGGCGGGTCGGCGGGCGTCTCACGGCGGAAGATCGGCGTCACCGTCGGCTTCTGGCTCATCACGCTCGTCACGTCTGTACTGGTGGGCTTTGCCCTCTACCGGGCGCTCGCGCTGGTCCTGGCCTAGCTACCGCCGCGAACGACCGTCACCGTCACCGGCGCCTCGCCGACGACGGCCGTCGCCACAGTCCCGAGGAGCCGCCGGGCCAGCTCGCCCCGAGAGCCGCCGTGGCCCCCCATCACGACGTGGTCGACGTCGTGGTCCGCGACGAACCCGAGGATGGTGTCGGCCGGGTCGCCCGTCTCCACGGCCGTCTCGACGGTCCGGTCGACCGCGGCGGCCTGCTCGCGGGCGCGTGCGACCAGGTTGTCGGCGCGCTCGCTCGCCGCATCGTGGCGGTCCTCGCCCGGTTCCAGGACGCCGCCCTCGCTCATCGCCGTGTCCAGCGGCGCGACGACGTTCAGGACCGTGACTCGACAGTCGAACGTCTCCAGGGCGTGTTCGAGGGCGTCGTCGGCCAGCGGCGACCCGTCCAGCGGGACGAGGACGTGAGCGGGTGGCATGGGTCTAGTGAGTCGCGAAGGGGCAAGTAAGCGGTGGGTGGGACAGCCCTGGCTCACGAGCGGATTGCGGCGAGAATAGTTCCACCAGGATTCGAACCTGGGTCGAAGCCCCCAGAAGGCTTCAGGATTGGCCGCTACCCCATGGAACTCTGGCATATTCGCCGCCGACTGCAGTTGGCGACGCGTACACCAGAATACCCGTCTGTCGTATTTCAGTGTTGCGGAGTGAGCGGATGATGTCATTCGTCGGCATCCCACAATTGGGAATCGTCCGTCCGAACGCCGTCAGGAACCTCGTAGTGTTCCTCTCTGTGGCAGTTAGCACAGAGGGGCTCGCACTTTGCTATCTCCGCGCGGAGTTTCGACTTCGAGTAGCCGTGTGTCACCATCTCACAGATAGTCATCTCCTTCTCGGTGTCAGCGCGATGGTGATAGTCGAGACAGGCTTGGTCGTCTTCGCTACAGCGGACACAGCCCTCGCTCCGTCGCTTCTGTTCGTACACCCACGCACGATGTCGGGCACGCCTGTCCAGCGTCCGTTCCGGTTCCACCCTCGATTCCGGTAGTACCAGCGCTGGTCCTGGCTCAGTTCGGCCCACTCCAAGCCGTCAGGCAGCTCGACGTCGTCGGGTTTTGGCACGATACGCGTCCCGGTCGAGGCGTTCGTCGCCAGCCCGGCCGCTCCCTTCGCCTCGTTCCAGCCGCCCATCACGCGCTGGATGGTCGCCCGGGCGTCAGCCCCAGTTCCTCGTATGCCGCCTTCGTCGGGGACAGCGAGGCCGACCAACGGGAGGCCTCGGACGGCGCGAACGGGGAACCCGTGAGCGAGGCCACCGAGCCGTTCGGCTGCCTCGCGAAGCGCTCGGAGACAGTCGTCCTCGCTCGCCACGGCGGGGCTGGTCACGGCCTCGTATTTCAACGTTCGGCCCGGACGGACATCGACACGGCTTTGCCACGCCCCGAGCGAGGGGCCTGTATGTACGTCGGACGCTTCGTCGTCGTCGGCCCAACGGTCGGCGCCTACCGTGTCTCCTCGCGCTCGTTCCCGAACCGCAAGGCAGTGCGGCGAGCGGATACCGTAACCGTCGAGCCGACGCCCGACGCCCCCGAGACGGACAATCCCTACATCTCCTACAACGGGGTCCGGCTCACCGAGCGCGGGGCGGTCGTGGGCAACGGCTCCCACGTCGACCCCATCGCGGAGAAACTGGCACTGGGCTATCCAGCTCGGGACGCCCTGGCCGAGCCCTTGCTCTCGCTCGACTTCGAGAAGGACGACTACGACACGCCCCGCATCGCGGGTATCGTCGGCGTCGACGCGGCGGACCCGACCACCACCGCCGAGGGGCCGGGCGCGGTCATCGGCACCGTCCGCCGGGACGCCCTGCTCGTCGAGGAGGTCACCGAGCCGACGCTCGTGGCGACCTACGAGGAAGACAGCCCGACGGCGTTCGCGCTCTCGGCCGAGACGGCCGCCGACGCGGCCCGCGAGGTGTACGACCACGAGTTCGAACACGCCGTCTGTTCGGCCGGTGTCAGCGGTGAGGCCGGCGGTTTCGACCTGTCGGTGTACAACGGAGCGTAGGTCGCCGTGGGCCCCACACTCACCCCCAGAACGATGGCTGACACTCAAGACCCCCCACACGCTATTAGCACAGCATGAAGGTTGGCGTCATCTCCGATATCCACGGCAATCGCATCGCCCTCCGGGAGGTGCTGGCCGATATGCCCGACGTCGACAGGCTCGTCTGTGCCGGCGACGTCGTGGGGTACAACCCGTGGCACGCCGACTGCGTCGACGCGATGCGTGGCGAACCCGCCGCCCTGAGCGAGGGTCCCTGGCCGACCGTCCCCATCCCGACGGTGATGGGGAACCACGACCGCGCGGTGGCCGGTGAGACCCCCTTCACGTTCAACGGCATGGCACAGGCCGGCGTCGAACACGCGAAGGGGCAGCTCGACGACGACCAGCTGGCCTGGCTCGCGGACCTGCCCGAGGAGCTCCTGCTGTTCGACGACCGCGTGAAAATCGTCCACGGCCACCCCGAGGACCCCGACCACTACACCTACCCCAAGGAGTTCGGCCCGGAGCTGCTCGACGACGAGGCGGTCCTGATTATGGGCCACACCCACCACCAGCACCACGAGGTGTACGACGAGGGCATCGTCTGCAACCCCGGCAGCGTCGGCCAGCCCCGCGACGGGAACTACCGTGCGGCCTACGCCGTCGTCGACCTCGACGAGCGGTCGGTCGACGAACACCGCGTCCGCTACGACACCGGCGAGGTCATCGACGCCGTCGAGGAGGCCGGCCTCCCACGGGAGATCGGGTTCCGGCTGACGCAGGGTCGCTGAGTACCGGCATATTTACTACGTCGGCAGAAGCATCGGCCGACTGACGTATGAACCCCTACGCCCTCCTCCTCGCCGCGATACTGTCGGAACTGGCCGGTACGACCGCCCTGAAGCTCTCCGATGGCTTCTCCAAACCGCTTCCGAGCCTCGCCGTCGTCGTCGGCTACGGGCTGGCGTTTTACCTCCTCTCGCTGACCCTGGAGGAACTGCCCGTCGGCCCCGTCTACGCGACCTGGGCCGCGCTGGGCATCGTCGGCGTGACGGCCATCGGTATCGTCGCCTTCGGCGAACGACTCGACCCGGCCGGTGCGGTCGGGCTCGCGCTCATCCTCGGCGGCGTCTACTGCATCAACGTCGTCTCGGAGATGTCCGTCCACTGAGAGCGACGCCGTCGTCGTGGCCGTGAGCGAGTGGACTGTCACCGCCAGTCCCGAGCGAAGACGGGGAAAGGCAGGCACAGGGAGCATCCGGCGGCGCAGCCGCCGGTTCGCGGGAATCGCGGAGCGATTCCCGTGTTTTTCCCCAAGTTTTTGCAACGGGGGGTTCCCGCAGCGAGCAACGCGAGCGAGGAAACCCCCCGCAGTAAAAAGTGGTCTAGAAGACGCCCTGGACCAGTTGCAGGGCCTGCTCGCGGTCGTCCCACGGGACGAACACGGAGACCGACGTCGCGGAGGTCACGACGTCGTAGATGTCGATGTGGGCGTCGGCGAGCGGTTCGATGACCCGGTAGGGCAGCGCGTGCTCGCTGGGGTCGCCGCCGGTGACGCGGATGACGGCGATGTCGTCCTCGACCGTGACCGAGGAGAGGGTGTCGTCGTCGACGATGCGGTCGTGCAGCAGGGCCTCGACCTCGTCGGCGTCGTCCTCGCTGACGTAGAAGGTCAGCGAGTCAATCCCCGAGGAGTTGGCGTCGATGTTGATGCCGGCGTCGCCGATGGCGGAGGCCAGATCGGCGAGGATGCCCGGGCTGTTGCGGATGGCGCGGCCGGCGACGGTGACACAGGCCACGGGGCCCTCGTGGAGGTCGATGAGGTTCTGGAACTGGCCCTCGATGGAGGTGCCACCGGTGAGGAGGTCGCCGTGCTGGTAGTGGGCGACGCGGACCCCGAGATTCGCAGTTTTATACGAGAGCGCGGAGGGGGCGACGACTTCGGCGCCGCGGAACGAGAGCGAGCGGAGTTCGTCGACCGATATCTCGCCGACGTTGCGGGCGCCCTCGACGACGCGGGGGTCCCCGGTCATGACGCCCTCGACGTCGGTGACGATGACGACCTCGTCGGCGTCCATGTAGTTGCCCAGCATGACGGCGGTGGTGTCGGAGCCGCCCCGACCCAGCGTCGTGACGTTGCCCTCGTGGTCCTGTGCAAGGAAGCCGGTGACGACCGGGACGACGTCTTTCATCTGGCCGGCCAGCGCGTGGGCACGCTTCTTGGTCTCCTCGACGTCGACCTCGCCGTACTCGTCGGTGACGATGGGCCAGTCCTCGCTCCCGGGTTCGAGGAAGACGGCCTCGATACCGCGGGCGGCGAGGGCGCCTTTCAGCATCCGGACGGAGATGCGCTCGCCCATGGAGACGATCTCGGCGCGGTCCGCGTCGGCGGCGTTGTACTCGATGCCCTCGAGTAGCTCGTCGGTCATGTTGCCCATCGCCGAGGCGACGACGCCGACCTCGTGGCCCTGCTGGACGGCGGCTGCGATGGAGTCTGCGGCCCGGTTGATGCGGTCACCGCTGCCGAGACTCGTCCCGCCGAACTTCGCGATTACGCGCATCCGACCACCCGTACTGTGTGTCCGTGAGTCATGCACGCGGGTTTGCCGTCGCTCGGGATAACTGTGTCCATCTGCCCTGCTCCGGCGAGTCATGGGACAGCGCGACACACCGTTTATTTGCGTGGGGCACACAGTGTCGGGCATGGAGATACGTGACGCCGTCGAGGCCGACGCCGGGCGTCTCGCCGAGCTGGCGGAAAGCCCGCCGGACGTGATGCGCAACCTCGTCCACGACCGCACAGTCCGGGTGGCGACGGAGGACGAGGACGTCGTGGGCTTCGTCAGCTACGACGCGAAACAGGGGACGGTCCACGTGACACAGCTGGCCGGGGCGACGGCGGTCTGCGAGCGGCTCCTCGAGGAGCCGATAGCCTTCGCCGAGCGCGAGCACATGGCCGTCGAGCTACTCGTCACGGCCGACCAGTCCGAGGTCGAGGCCGCCGTCGAGGCCACCGGCTTTACCGATTCGGGGTCGGGACCGAAGTTCGCCGGGGAGTCGACGGTCCGGTATCGGCTGGAACCAGGGGCCGCAGAACAGTAGGGAAAGCGAGGTTCTGAGCGTAGCGAAGAACCTCGAATAGCACAGCGGCGAACGCAGTGAGCCGCGAGCACTGCAGTCGCGTACGCTGAGCGTAGCGAAGAACCTCGAATAGCACAGCGGTGAACGCAGTGAGCCGCGAGCAGCGAGGCGATGAGCGAAGCGAATCGCCTCGAAGCGAACCGGCGACCGGAGGGAGCCGGAGAGCAGGGCGGAACCCTCGCGTCGCTCGGGTTCCTCACTACGGGACCTCGAGCCGCCACCCTACCAGCCCGCCCAGTGCGAAGCCGAAGGCGTTGAGCGAGCCGTGGAGGGCGACCATCGTGGCGATGTCGAGCCCGAGGTCCAGCCCGGAGAAGGTCGCGACGCCGTAGCCCAGCGCCAGTGCCATCGACACCGGGAGCGCGACCGCCGACGCGCCCAGCAGGGCGGCCTGCGGGCGAGGGCGGGTCGGCGCGATACGCAGCAGGACGTACCAGCCAAACAGCGCCACGGCGACGGTGAAGCCGCCCACCGCCACCACCTCGACGAGCGGGGAGAAGGAGATGCCGACGGCGATGATCGCGGGGCCGGCGAGGATGACCCCGACGAGCGAGCGCCACAGCCGGGAGTTCAGATGTCCGCTGCGGCCGGTGAGGCCGGCGACGACGGGCAGGACGAAGCCGGCGTAGTGGAAGTGGACGGCGGTCAGCAGGATGATAGTCGAACCGAACCAGAACGTGATGTCCAGGTGGTACAGCAGGAGCGCGACGGCGCCGACGGAGACGTACGCCAGCCCGGCGTCGATTGCGGTCTCGGGCAGGGAAAGGCCGCCGCGGTCGAGGGTGCGAAAGAGCGCAGCCAGTCCCAGGAGGCCGGTGACGAGGAGCCACGGTGCGGCCAGCACGGCGGCCGTGGTGCCGTCGACGCCGAGTGCGAGCGACGCCGTGAACGAGAGCGCGCCGACGGGCTGGACCCACACCGCCGCGCGGAGACACTGCCCGGCACGGCCGGGAAACGGGCGATGGCCGGCCATCACCACGCCGAGCGGGACCAGCACCAGCGGCGCGAGTGCGAGCGCTCGCGGGACCGTGTCGAGCGTCCCCGCGAGTACCGCGACGGTCCAGACGACGGCGCCCAGGAGCGCACTCGCGTCGGGGACGGCGACGCCGCCGACGGTGGGGACAGCGTCGGTGGCAGTAGCGGCCTCCCGCGTGTGGGCGCTCATGCGGGCGGGAGCCTGGGAAGTCCCCGCATCGGTTTGAGCGTCTCCACGTCGTGGTCGTCGCGGTCCTCGTCGGCCTGCGTGAACGTGCCGCGGTAGCTGAGGATGTGGCCCGCCAGCGGGTTCTCGACGGTCGCCAGCACGTGGTAGCGCTCGCCGGCCTCGTCGTAGCGGTCACGGACCTCGACGCCCGCGGCCATCGCGTCGGGCAGGGCGACGTAGCGGCCCTTGCGGTGGAGCCACTGCCGGCCTGCCTCGACGACGAGCGCGTCGTCCTCGACGCGGGGGTGCAGTTCCGTCGCGATGAGCCCGCCCCTGCCGAGGTAGTCAAGCAGCCGCTCCTCGTGCTCGTCCCACACGGTCACGCTGTCGAAGCGGCGACGGGTACCGTCGAAGTTGAAGACGCGCCGCGTGGTCATCGCTTCGTGTCCGTCGAGTTCGTAGCCGACGGTCGTGACCGCGAATCGAATATCGTGACCGGCTTCGGGAAACAGCATATCCCGGCTCGTCATCGCGTACAGCGCGGGCAGCGTGTGGACCCCGCGGGAGATGTCCATCCGACCGCGCCCGACCGTAACGCCGTCCTCGGGGCCGAGGCTGTAGCGCTCCCGCACCTTCGGATTGAGGTCGTCGGCCGCCTCGCCGAGCGCGCGCTCGTAGACGCCGGTCATCGGGTCCCCCAGACGCCGGTGGAGGGTATCGGCGCGGTGCGACGCGGGCTGGTGTCTGGAGCCACCATAACGTCTTCATTTCGCTCGGACGACCAATAAGAATTTCCTGTGAAGCAGTACCAGTCGTGCTGGCCAGTACCACGACAGCTGGAGTCGTCCGTAGACCGGAAGCGCCCAGGCCAGTTCGTGAAGGTTTATCTGTCAGCTATGGGTTGTTTTCTCATGGACAGAGAGGACATCGCAGTGCTGGTAGCCATGGTGGGGGCCTTTACCGTCGGGAGCGTGGTGTTCGAACCGGTCGGCGGGGCGATTCTCGCCTTGATTCTCGGCTTTTACGTTATGTACGTCCGCCGGTACGAGCACAAGTACATCCCGCGGTAGCGTGCTATAGGTGGACAAAACCTTTCTTCCGGGCACATCTAGGCCGGCTATGGAGAAGGCGGACCTTCTCATCCTCGCATTCATGGTCGCCTCGTTCGCGCTCGTCAGCCGTGTGTTCACGCCGCTTGACGGCGTTCTCGTCGCCGGGGTCGGTGGCTGCTTCGTCGCGATGTTGGTGCGGTATCGCCGTATCTATCTGCCAGAGCGGTTGGCGTGACCGCCGCAGTACCCGGTCAGGTTCCCGAGAACCCAGCGGCAGTGGGTCCGTCTTGCACAGGTGGTCCGCCGACCGATCCGCGTCGCCTCCGCCCCGTGATTACTCCCCCGAACGGAGTTTGCGGTAGAGATACGCGGCCCCGAGCCCGCCGGCGAGAAGCGCCAGGGATTTCGCGGCCTTCGACGCCCCTCGCCGGACCGACGAGCCGTCGTCGATGTGGGCCAGGATATCGTCGGTGTCGTTAGGCACCGGCTCGGGCTCGGCACCGGCCTCGGCGGCCGCGTCGGGGTCTTTGAGCAGGTGGCCCGTGGTCAGGCAGACGACCGACTCGTCGTCGTCGATTTCCCCTTCCTCGCGGAGCTTGTACAGCCCGGCGATGGAGGCCGCGGAGGCGGGCTCGACGCCGACGCCCTCGCCGGCGAGTTCGCGCTGTGCCTCGGTAATCTCCTCGTCGGTGACGGCGACGGCGGTGCCGCCCGTGGCGCGGATGCCCGGGAGGGCTTTGGGTGCGTTGACCGGGTTACCGATGCGGATGGCGGTCGCGCGGGTCTCGACGTCCTCCCAGCGGTTGGTCTCGTCGAGCCCCTGCTCGATGGCTTCGACCATCGGCGCGGCGCCGGCCGCCTGTGCGCCGGTGAGCTTGGGCACCTGGTCTTCGGTGATGGCGCCCGACTTGACGAGCTCGCGGAAGCACTTGTACAGCGCCGCGGTGTTGCCGGCGTTGCCGACGGGGAGGATGATTCGGTCGGGGTACTCGCCGTAGTCGGCGTAGTGTTCCTCCATGATCTCGAGGCCGATGGTCTTCTGGCCCTCCAGGCGGAACGGGTTCAGCGAGTTCAGGAGGTAGGCCTCGCCACGGCCCGCGAGGTCCTGCACGCGGTCGAGACACTGGTCGAAGTTGCCGTCGACTTCGAGGATACGGGCCTGGTGGAGCGCGGCCTGGGCTATCTTCCCGGCGGCGACCTTCCCCGCGGGCAGCAGGACGAGCGTCTCCAGCCCGGCGCGAGCACCGTAGGCCGCGAGTGCCGCCGACGTGTTCCCCGTCGAGGCACAGGCGAGTCGGTCGACACCGACCTCCTGGGCCACACGGACGCCGACGGTCATCCCCCTGTCTTTGAACGAGCCCGTCGGGTTCATGCCCTCGTGTTTCACGCGGAGGCTATCGACGCCGGCCGACTCCTCGATGCGGGGCACCTCGTGCAGCGGCGTGTCCCCCTCGGGGAGCGTGACGCCCACGTCGAAGGGCAGGGCGGCGTGGTAGCGCCAGACGCCCGACCCCTCGCCTTCGAACTCGTCGAGGGTCGGCAGGTCGGCGTAGCGCACTTCCAGGAGCCCCTCGCAGTGGTCGCAGGTGTAGCGGATCTCCTCGAACGGAGCGAACGTCTCCCCACACTCGATGCAGGCCAGCCAGACGCCATCGTCGGCCTCGGGCGGCACGTCGTCGGTGAGTTCCAGGTCGGCCATTATCGGTGCGATGGTCCCACAGGGCAAAAGTCGGACGGTTACGGGCTAGTCGCTGGATTCTGGACCGACGGCACATAGGTCGTGGTTCGAGAGCGTGACGACCCGTCCCGGAACAGCCAGAACGCCCCACCAGGCGTGCGCGCTCACGACACCGCAGACAGCCAGAACGCCCCGCCCGGCTGAACTCGGGCGGCCCGCTGTGTGTCCTCGCGTCGCGTGCGGTCAGTCCAGACCGCCGTCAGGTTTCGTCCCTTCGAAGGTGTCGATACTGTCGTGGACCGCCGCCGCCCACTGGTCCAGGGCCTCGTGCATCAGCTCGCGGGCTTCCTCCAGCGGCGTCGCGGTGTACTGGTAGACGTGGCCGCCGCCGTCGAGCAGACGCCGTTCGCGCCGGGCCAGCCCTTTCTCGCGCAGCGTCGACAGCGACCGGTTGACGTTCGAGCGGTCCCGCTCCAGGGCGGTCGCCAGCTCCTCGACGGTGCTGCCCGGCGTCGACAGCAGTGTCCGGTAGGTCCGCACCTCGTGGGTCTGGACGCCGAAGACACACGCCATCACCTCCGCGAGGTCCGGGTCGTCGGTTTCCATCAGGTCGCGAAACTGTTCCGGCGAGGGGTCGAGACTCATGTACGGGCGGATAGGCACGCCGGGCGCATAAACGGGGTCGTTACCTCGAACTCACCCGCTGGCCCGGTCGGGAGGTCGGGGCCCCTACCCGGGCTCACTCCTGGCCGTACCCCTGGCGCTGCAGACAGGCGCGCATCTCCTCGCGGGAGTCGTGTTTGTGGAGTCGCGTCGGCGTATCGCAGTACCAGGTCCCGTCGTAGCGCAGCGTCACCTCGTGAGACGACCCCAGAAACTCCGTCCGGACGACGACGCGCCGGCCCGACTCCAGCGCGTCCAGCAGCTCCTCGGTGTCCGTCTCCCCGGCGTCGACGACGAGTGGCTCCATCGTCTGCCGGTACCGGAGCCAGGAACTTAGCCTGTCGGAAGTGTGCCGAACTGTCACAAACGGAGTAAAAAGGGTAGCGTTTCGGGTGGAACGAGGGCCCGAGATACAGTGAGAACCGTTCGCGAACGGAGGAGAAAGGGTGCAGTTTCGAGTGGAAACGCCGGATGTGACCGTCGAATTCGATGGGTTTCCGGCGATAACAGTTGCCAAACGTAACAAAAAGGGTAGCGTTTCGGGTGGAGCCCCCGAACTGACACAACTTCTATACGTGTCTCGGTCGGGGATTCGCCCATGGCAGACGACACAGTCCTGGTCACGGGCGCGAGTTCGGGTATCGGCGCGGCGACGGTCCGGCGAGTCGCCGCCGACGGCGCCGACGTGGCGCTGCTTTCCCGGAGCGAGGACCGACTGCGAGAACTGGCCGACGAGGTCGCCAGCGACCACGGCGTCGAGACCCACGTCGTCCCGTCCGACGTGCGCGACAGCGCCGAAGTGGCGGCCGCCGTCGAGTCCACCGTCGAGACGCTCGGCCCGCTCACCGGCGTCGTCGTCAACGCCGGGCTCGCCCGCGGGAGCGACGTCGAGTCGATGACCGACGACCAGTTCCAGACGATGCAGGGCGTCAACACCGCGGGCGCGTTCTACACCGCCCGCGAGTCGCTGGCCGCGCTACGGGAGACGGCCGGCACCGTCGTCTTCATCGGCAGCTTCGCCGGCAAGTACCCCCGGCCGTTCAACCCCGTCTACGCCGCGACGAAGTGGTGGATTCGCGGGTTCGCGACGAGCCTCGCCGCGCAGGTCGGCGAGGACGATATCGGCGTCACCGTGGTCAACCCCTCGGAGGTCCGCACGGAGTTCGAGAGCGCCGACGGCACCCCCTTCGCGGAGGTGTTCGCCGAAGGCGAGGTGACCGAACCCGAGGAGGTGGCCGACGCCGTCGCCTTCGCGCTCTCCCAGGACCCGCCGACGACGGTCAACGAACTCGACGTCTATCGCCGGGACAAGTTCGGGCACTTCTAGCCCGCTGGGCCGCCATCACGAGACACCCCGCCGGAATCACCGGCGAGGGGCAAAGCGCCCCGTGTGCGCGTTGCTCTACGACGACGGAAGCGACGAGCCACTTGTTCGGCTGGCGACGACCGCTTAATTAAGAGTCTTGAGGCTTCGGTTATCACGACTGTGTATGGTACTTACGCAGGCGCTGTCGTACACAGCACTCGCTGTCGTGGCCGCCCTCGTCGGTGGTCTCATCGCCGTCTACCGTCCGCCAGGGCCACAGATGGAAAGCAACGTCCAGCACTTCGCGGCCGGGGTCGTCATCGCTGCCGTCGCCGCCGAACTGCTCCCGGACATTCACGAACGGGCACCGCAGATCGTCGTCCTCGGTTTCGCTATCGGGGTCGCGACGATGCTGGGTATCCACCGCCTGAGCAAGACCATCGAGAAGCGCAATATCGGTGGGCAGTACGCCGCTGCATCCGGGCTGCTCATCACTATCGGGATAGATATGCTCATCGACGGGGTCCTGATCGGCGTCACCTTCCTCGACAATCCCGACACCGGCATTATCATCGCTGTGGCGCTGGCCATCGAGGTGCTCTTTCTCGGCGTTGCCGGGGTCGTCGCGCTGCCACGGGAGCTGAGTATGGGTCGGAAGCTCGCCGTCCCAGCGGCGTTCGGGCTCCTGCTCGCGACGGGCGTGACCGGTGGGGTGCTCGCGCTCGGGGGCGTGACCGGCGCGCCCATCGCGATTATCCTCGCCTTCGGCTCCGCCGCCCTGCTGTACCTCGTCACCGAGGAGCTGCTCGTGAAGGCCGCGAAGGTGCCCGAGACCCCGACGTCGACGACGCTCTTTTTCGTCGGCTTTCTCGCTATCTTCCTGCTCGATATGCTCCACTGATACGGATTGTTGTAGCGATGTACCGGTATGCGCCGACCCCGGGTCGGCGGTATCCGGAAATAATCTACAACAATCCGTATGAGAAGTGACCGGTGCGAACTCGATGCAGTTCGCTTCGCTCGCGATGCTCCGCGGCTCCCGCTGGTCGCCGCTCCACTTCGAGGAACCTCACTCCGTTCGGTTCCTCGCTATTGCTCCACGGGTCGCTGCGCTCCCCGTTCCGCTTCGATGCAGTTCACTTCGTTCACTGCATCGCCAACCACGCCAACAGTCCCTTCTGGGCGTGCAGCCGGTTTTCGGCCTGGTCCCACACCACCGAGTGCTCGGACTCGATGGCGTCGTCGGTGACCTCCTCGCCGCGGTGGGCGGGCAGGCAGTGCATCAGCGTGCGGTCGCCCAGCAGGTCGGTCGTGACCTGGAACCCGTCGAACTCGGCGAGTTTCGCCTCGCGCTCGTCCTCTTCGCCCATGCTGACGAAGACGTCCGTGTAGACCACGTCCGCCCCGGAGACGGCCGCTTCGGGGTCGTTGGTGGTCTCGGGGGCGGTCCCGAGGTCGGCGGCACGGTCGAGGACGTCGTCGTCGACCTCGTACCCCTCGGGGGTGGCGACAGTGAGGTCGAGGCCGACCATCGCGGCGCCCAGGACGAACGACTGGCAGACGTTGTTGCCGTCGCCGACCCAGGCGACGGTGACGTCGTCGAAGCCGCCGAACTGCTCCCGTACGGTGAGCAGGTCCGCGAGCGTCTGGCAGGGGTGGGCCGCGTCGGTCAGCGCGTTGATGACGGGGACGTCGCTGTACTCGGCCAGCCCCTCGACGTCCTCGTGGTCGTAGACGCGGGCCATGACGAAATCGGCGTAGCGGGCCAGCGCGCGGGCGGTGTCCTTGACCGGTTCGCCGTGGCCAAGGTGGATGTCGTCGGGCCCGAGGAAGATGGCGTGGCCGCCCAGCTGTGTCATGCCCGTCTCGAAGGACACCCGTGTTCGGGTCGAGGGTTTCTCGAAGATCATCCCGAGCGTCTGCTGGTCGAGCAGGTCGCTGGCGTCCTCGCCGTCCTCGCCCTTGATGGCCGCGGCGCGGTCGAGGACGTCGGTCAGTTCGTCGGTCGTGAGGTCGTCGACGTCGAGTAGGTGCATGGTTACAGCAGGCGTTCGGTCACGTCCGTCAGGACGCTCACCGCGCGGTCGTACTCCGCGAGGTGGATGTGTTCGTTCGGCGCGTGGTCTAAATCAGAGTCGCCCGGCCCATAAGTTACCATCGGGCAGTCCCAGGCCCGCGCGTAGACGTTCATATCGCTGGTGCCGGTCTTCCGGAGCAGGGTCGGGTCGCCGCCGTTGCTCCGGATAGCCGCCCGGAACGCCCGGGCGACGCTGGTCCGGGGGCTCTGCATCACGGGCTCGACCTTGTCGTCCCAGTTGACGGTGCCGTTGTCGAGGTGGCCGTCGGCCATCTCGCGTATCTCGTCGGTGGTGTACTCCGGGGGCACCCGGAGCTGGACCTGCATCGTCGCCTCGACGGAGAGGCCGTCTTCGGAGGTCCCACCGCGGAAGTCGACGGGCTTGCAGGTGACACGCTCGAAGACGGGGTGCCACTCGTCCTTGGCGAACTCGTCTTCGACAGCCGACCACCAGTCCATCGCGTCCTGGATGGCGTTGTTGTCCGGGCGCGAGGAGTGACCGGACTCGCTCGTCGCGACGTAGGTGCCCCCGAGCAGGCCCCGGTAGCCCAGCGTGATACCCTCCCAGCCGGAGGGCTCGCCGTTGATCACGGCGTCGGGCTCGCTCGCCCTGTCTTCGACGAGGTAGCGTCCGCCCTTCGAGTCCACTTCCTCGCCGACGACGCCGACGAAGGAAGCGCCGGTGCGGACGGCGGCGACGGCCATCGAGCACAGCGGCCCCTTCGCGTCGACGGAGCCACGGCCCCACAGCACCTCGCCGTCGTCGGTCTCCTCGACCCGGACGGGAATGTCGCCCGGGACGGTGTCGATGTGCGACGTGAGGAGGACGCCGTCGTCGGCCGGCGCGCGGACGTTCCCGACCTCGTCTATCCACACCTCGCGGTCGTGAGTCTCGAAAAAGTCGGCGAGATAGGCCGCGGCCTCGTCCTCGTTGCGCGAGACCGAGGGGATGCGGACGACGTCTTCTAACAGTTCGCGGGCCTCGCCGTCGGTTTCACGGGTCTGGGCTTCGCTCATCCCACGACCTCCGTCATGGCTTCGACCACCTCGTCGGCGTGCGATCTATCGATAGTCAGGGGCGGGAGCAGGCGCACGACGGTGCGGCCGGCCGGCAGCGCGAGGATACCGTGGTTCAGTGCGAGTTTCTTGAGCGCCGCGTTCGCGCCGCGGCCCACCTCGACGCCGATCATCAGGCCCTCGCCGCGGATGTCCCGGACCTCGTCGCCGATGGCGGCTTCCAGTTCGGTCTGGAGGTAGTCACCGATGACGGCGGCGTTGCCCGGCACCGACTCCTCGACGATGGTCGAGACCGTGGCCCCGGCGGCGGCCGAAATCACGGGCCCGCCCGAGAACGTCGAGGCGTGCGAGCCGTAGTTCTCTGCGATCCAGTCCCGACACAGCGTCGCGCCGATGGGGAGGCCGTTGCCCAGTCCCTTGGCCGACGTTATCATGTCGGGGGCGACCGCCGCTCTGGTCGAGTTCCACAGCGCCCCGGTCCGACCCATCCCGGTCTGGACCTCGTCGAAGATGAGTGCGGCGCCGGCCTCGGCGGTTATCTCGCGGGCCGCTTCCAGATAGCCCGGTGAGGTCGGGTTGATGCCGCCCTCGCCCTGGACGGGTTCGACGATGAACGCCGCGGTGTCCTCGTCGACGGCCTCGGCGAGTGCCTCGCTATCGTCGTACGGGACGAACTCCACGTCGCCGATGAGCGGTTCGTAGGGCTCCTTGTACTTGTTCTTCCAGGTGGTCGCGAGCGCGCCCATCGTGCGGCCGTGAAAGCCCTGCATCGTCGCGACGATTTTGGAGTTGCCCGTCGCAGAGCGGGCGAATTTGAGCGCCGCTTCGTTGGCCTCGGTCCCCGAATTGCAGAGCCAGGTCTTGTCGACTGGGTCCGGCGCCGTATCGGCGAGCAGGTCGTACAGCGCCGTCCGCTCGGCGTTGGGGTAGGAGGCCTGAACGTACGTGATTTTCTCCAGTTGTTCCGAAACTGCGGACTGGACGGCCTCGTGGCCGTGGCCCAGCGGGACACACGCATACGAAGCGCCCATATCCAGATACTCCGTCCCGCTGGAATCGTAGACGTAGGCGCCGTCGCCGCGCGCTATCTGGATGGGCTTTTCGTTGAAGACGAAGCCGCTCACGGCGACGCACCTCCGGCCGTCGCACCGTCGACACGTGTCTCGGGAGTCATTGTTCCTCCGTTACAGCCCCGGCCTTGATATGTGTCCCGTCACCGTCCAGTGCCGACAGAATCGGTTCGTCGGCGTTGGCGTCGGCGACGACGACCTCGGGCGACCCCCCGGAGAGGGCCTCCTCGGCGGCCATAATCTTCCGGCTCATGAACCCCTCTGCGGCGGCTTCGAGTGTCTCCCAGTCGTCGCTCGTCTCGACCGATTCGATGCGCGTCGACGGGTCGTCGGGGTCTTCGTAGACACCGGAGACGTCGGTCAGCAGGACGAGCGTCGCGTCGAGTTCGCCCGCGATGGCGGCCGCGGAGCGGTCGGCGTCGGTGTTGACCGGAATAATCTCCCCGTCGTCGTCTCCGGCCATGGGTGGTGCAGCCACTGGGGTGTACCCGTCCGACAGGAGCGACCGGAGCAGGTCGCCGTTGACCTGCTTGATGGTGCCCGAATGGTCGCCCCGCTTGATTTTCTTCTTGCCGTCCTCGACCACGCGGACGGCGGACTTGCGGGGGCCGTAGAGCAGCTTCCCGTCGACGCCGTTCAGACCCACGGCGTCGACGCCTTCGCTCTGCAGTCCCGCGACGAGCTGGGTGTTGAGGTGGCCGAAGGCCATCTCGAACACCTCCATCGTCGTCTCGTCGGTAAAGCGGCCGACGACACCCGACGGTGTCTCGACGTACTCCGGTTCGATGCCGAGCCGTTCGAGCGTCTCGTCGACTTTGGTGGAGCCGCCGTGAACCACGACGACCTGTTCGCCTTGCTCGACGAGTGATGCGACGTCCGCGAGGGCACCCGCGGGGTCTACCGCGCGAGCGCCGCCGACTTTGATAACGGTTGTCATTCGTTCCACCCCGGGTGGAACGAATGGCTCCAATAGTCACAGCGAACGAGTGATAGCGAGTGAGACCGTCTATTGGTTGTCATGAAAATCCTCTCCAGGTGTTACGGCGCGCCGACGGGGTGGAGTCCCTGGAACTCCAGGCCCGCCGTCTCCTCGATGCCGAGCGCGATGTTGGCCGCGTGGACGGCCTGGCCGGCCGACCCCTTCATCATGTTGTCGATGGCCGAGAACACGACCAGGCGTCTGTTGCCGGGGTCGAGTTCGAAGCCGACCTCCGCGCGGTTGGTCCCTGCGACGGCCTTCGGTTCGGGGTAGCGGTAGACGCCGCCACCGCCGGAGACGAGCTCGACGAACGGTTCGTCTTCGTACTGGCCACGATAGGCGCCCCAGAGGTCGCCCTTCGAGACGGGGCCGTCGGGGAAAACGTGGCAGGTAGCACTGGCGCCGCGAACCATGTCGACGGCGTGGACGGTAAAGGAGACGTTCACGCCGAGGAACTGTTCGATCTCCGCCTCGTGGCGGTGGCCCGTCGGGGCGTAGGGTCGGACGACGCCCGAGCGCTCCGGATGCGAGGAGGCCTCGCCGCCGCCGGCGCCGCCCTCGCTGGAGCCGACCTTCACGTCGACGACGATCTGCTCGTCGCCGCCGAGGATGCCGTGCTCGAAGAGGGGGAGCAGCCCCAGAATCGTCGCCGTGGCGTTACAGCCACCGGAGGCGATGAGCTCCGCACCGTCGAGGTTCTCGCGGTTCAGCTCCGGGAGCGCGTACTCCGAATCGGCGAGCAGCTCCGGGCGGGTGTGGCCGTCGTACCACTCGTCGTACTGGTCCGCCGAGTCGAGGCGGAAGTCCGCCGAGAGGTCGACGACGGTGTCCGCGGCGTCCTGGAAGGCGTCTATCTGCTCCATCGAGACGCCGTGGGGCGTCGCCGCAAAGAGGACGTCGACGCTCTCCAGGTCGGACGGGTCCGAAAAGCGCACCTCGGAGTGGCGCAGGTTCGGATGGGTGTTCCCGATTGTCTTGTTCGCCTTCGAGCGGCTGGTGGCCTGTGCGAGTTCGAACTCGGGGTGGCCGTCGATGAGGCGAAGCAGCTCGCCGCCGGTGAAGCCGGAGCCGCCCACGACGCTGGCCGAGTGTGTCATGCTGGTGTCTCTGGGCCGCTCTCGCTTCCCGCCTTCGATTCGAGCCAGTCGACGACTTTCGCGGGCACGTCGACGTCTGCGACCTCGTTGAGGGCCTTGAACTCGACGGTGTGGTTGACCTCGTGGACCGTGTAGTCCTCGAACTCACCCGTTTCGTCGTCGACCCCGGTTTCCATCAGGTCGATGCCGAGCAGGCCGCCACCGACGGCCGCGCTCGCCTTCTCGACCAGTTCCAGCGCCCGGTCGTCCAGTTCGAAGGTGTCGGTTTCAGCGCCCTTCGCGGCGTTGGTGAGCCAGTGGTCCGACGACCGGACCATCGCGGCGACCGGCTCGCCGTCGACGGCCAGCACGCGGATGTCGCGGCCGGGCTTGTCGACGAACTCCTGGACGTAGAATATCTTGTGTTCGTAGTGGCCCAGCGTCTCCTTGTGTTCGAGGATGGCCTCGGCGGCGTCGCGGGAGTCGATTTTCGCCATCAGGCGACCCCACGAACCGACAACCGGCTTCAGCACACAGGGGTAGCCAAAGTCCTCGATGGACTGGAGCGCGGCGTCCTTGGTGAACGCCACGTCGGTGTCCGGCGTCGGGACGCCCGCCTCGACCAGTGCGAGGCTGTTTTTCACCTTGTCCGCACAGACCTCGGCCACGTCGGGCCCGTTGACGACGGGCACGTCGTAGGCCTTCGCGAACTTCGTCGCGTAGACGCTACGGGAGGTCGATAAGCAGCGGTCGACGACGATGTCGAGGTCCCGGAACGAGTCGGGGGCCTCACTGATGTTGAACTGCTGTTTGCGAACGTCTATCTTCGTGATATCGTGGTCGCGCTCGCGCAGTTCCGAGAGCAGGAGCTTCTCGTCCTTGCGGATACGCGAGTAGAGGAGTCCGATGTTCATGCTGTAAGCTCCGTGTGAGTCACGGCGTCGCGGCCGACGGCCGGCCGCGCGAACGCCACGACCTCACTCACCCCAGTCCTCTTCGAGCTCGGGGGCGCTGTCGAGCTCGACCGGGTCGGTGCCGATGACTTCGAGCTCGGCGCCACAGGTGGAACAGTCGACGATCTCTCCGACTTCGAGGCTGTCGTGCAGGGAGACCTCCGCCCCGCACTCGATGCAGTCTGCCATTGTATCTGTCTCTCCCGGAGCTATCTACTTAAAACCATCGAACCTATCAGATAAAATTACACACCCATACACCACTCTAATGGCGTTAGAAGCCCATCATCCGCACGTGACCGATTTCTGTATCAGTTTTCTGGTATAATGGCCCCACGAGGGGGTCGTGGTTCAGACATACGTCTCGACCTCCGTCTGTAGACGGGCCTGTGCGCGGGAGACCGTCGCCTCGGCCGCGTCGAGCTGTTCACCGTGGTTCGCCAACACGTCGTCGGCCGCCGAGAGCTGCGCCCCGACAGCCCCCGGGGCCGGCCCGCCGCGGGAGTCACGCATCGCAACGCTCTCGGCGGGGTCCAGCGCGGCCTCGACGGCCTCGCGGTCGACGTACTCGGAGAGTGGGTCACCGAGCACGCTCTCGGCCACGGTCGAGAGCGCGTCGTAGTCGGGGGCGTCCTGGTCGGCATCGAGGTCGGCCGCCACCGCTGCCACGACTTCGTGAGCCGTCCGGAACGGCACGCCGGCCATCGCCAGCAGGTCCGCGACGCCGGTCGCGGTGGCAAAGCCCGCCGTGGCAGCGGCTTCCAGCCGCTCGGCGGGCCAGTCGGCCGTCGCCACTGCGCCGGCGGCCACTTCGACGCTCTCACTGGTGCTGTCGATTGCGTCCCACGCGTGGCGACCGGCGCGCTGCAGGTCGCGGTTGTACGCGCGGGGCTGGCCCTTGAGGTTGGTCAGCAGCCCGTTGAGCCCCGCTGTGGCGTCGCCGGTGCGCCCGCGAACGAGCTCCAGCGTATCGGGATTCTTCTTCTGGGGCATGATGGAACTCGTCGAGGCGTAGTCGTCGTCGAGTTCGACGTGGCCCTTGCTGGCCATCACGACGACGTCCTCCGCGAGTTGGGACAGGGTCGTCGCCAGCCCGGCCACGGCGCTGGTCGTCTCGACGAGGAAATCCCGCGTCGCCGAGGCGTCCATCGAGTTCTCCGCCACCGAGTCGAACCCCAGCAACTCGGCCGTGCGCTCGCGGTCCACGTCGAAGGGCGTCCCGGCGAACGCGGCCGCCCCGAGCGGGTTCTGATTGATGCGGGCGTAGGCGTCGAGCAACCGCGCCGTGTCCCGTTGCAGGGCCTGCTCGTAGGACAGGAGCCAGTGAGCCACCGTCGTCGGTTGAGCGGGCTGGAGATGCGTATAGCCCGGCATCACCGTCTCGGTCTCGGCGCGGGCCACGTCGAGCAGCTGCTCGCGGGCGCCCACGAGCGTCTCGACGAGTTCGAGCACGTCCGAGCGCAGGCGGTAGCGGATACACGCGGCCACCTCGTCGTTGCGCGAGCGGGCGGTGTGCATCTTTCCGCCCGACTGCCCGACACGGTCGATGACCGCGCTCTCGATGGCCTCGTGGACGTCCTCGCCGTCCGGCAGTTCGCCGTGGCCGGCCCCCTCGATGTCGTCGAGGGCGGCCAGAATCTCGCCGGCGGTCCCCGCGTCGACGACGCCCTGCTCTACCAGCATCACCACGTGGGCGCGGTCGACGGCCAGGTCCGCCGCGAAGATGCGTTCGTCGTCGGCCAGCGAGGAGAGAAAGGAACGGGCGGGGCCGCCGCTGAAGCGGTCGCGGCGGACGGCCGTCTGGTCGTCCGAGGCCTCCCGTTGGTCGGCCTCGCGCTCCTCGCTCATCCGTCTATTCCCCCTGGTCGGCCTCGCTGCCGCCATCCGCAGCGGGCTTGCCCTTCTTGACGTCTTCGAGGATGTCGTTGGCGAGGCGCGACTGGAAGCCGTGGTACTTCGCGACGCCGGTCGCGTCCTGCTGGGTGATGCCGCCGGTGATGGTCTCCTCGTCGAAGGAGGCCGCGGACTCGCTGTAGACGGCGTACTCGGACTCGCGCGAGACGGGGCGGCAGTGGCCGCCTTCCATCTTCACCGTGACAGTCCCCGTAACGCGCTCGTTCGTGTCGTCGATGAAGGCCTCCAGCGCGCCGGTCAGGGGCGCGTCGACGAGCCCCTCGTAGGCCTTCTGGGACCACTGCTGGTCGACCTGGGCCTTGAACGCGCGCTCCTCCTGTGTGAGCACGAGCCCTTCGAGGGCCTCGTGAGCGGTCAGCAGCACCGTCGCGGCGGGGTGCTCGTAGTTTTCTCTCACTTTGAGCCCGAGCATACGGTCTTCCATCATGTCCGTGCGACCGATGCCGTGGGCGCCGGCCTGCTCGTTGAGCTGTTCGACCAGCTCGACCGAGTCCAGATCCTCGCCGTCGACGGCGACGGGTTCGCCGTCCTCGAAGGTGACCTCGACGAGTTCCGGAGGCTTGCCCGAGGGGTTCTCGGTCCACTTGTAGATGTCGTCCGAGGGGATGGTGCTCGGATCTTCGAGTTCGGACCCCTCGATGGAGCGGCTCCAGAGGTTCGTGTCGATGGAGTAGCGGCCGCCGTCGCCGCCCTCGACGGGGAGACCCTGCTCGCGGGCGTACTCGTTCTCCCACTCGCGGGTCAGGCCGAGTTCGCGCACCGGCGCGATGACTTCCAGATCCGAGTCGCGCCAGATGGCCTCGAAGCGGAGCTGGTCGTTGCCCTTGCCGGTACAGCCGTGGGCGATGCCGTCACAGCCCTCTTGCTGGGCGACCGAGAGGATAGCCTTCGCGATGACGGGACGGGCGAGCGCGGTGCCCAGCGGGTAGCCCTGGTAGTCGGCGTTGGCCTTCACGGCCTTCAGGCAGAGGTCGGCGAACTCCTCCTTGGCGTCGACGACGTACTGCTCGACGCCGAGGGCTTCGGCCGTTTGCTGGGCCTCCTCGAACTCGTAGTCGGGCTGGCCGACGTCGACCGTGACGCCGATGACCTCGTCGTAGCCGTACTCCTCTTTCAGCAGCGATACGCAGACCGTCGTGTCGAGCCCGCCCGAGAAGGCGAGCGCGACGGTGCCGTTTCCGTCTGTCATGGGTGTGTAGTGGATTCTTGCCGTGGTGTGACTGTCGGTTTGGAGTGCGAAGGGTCGTCGTACCGAATTCCCGGTGTTCGCCGACTTGAAGTCGGCGATATCCGGAAATGGTTACGACGACCCTTCGACGAGCCGGACAGCCGGCCGGCCGTGACCTGAAACGAATCGAGCCGTCGGGAGGAGAGGTAGTAGTGGGCCTAGCGGAGGGCCCGCCGTCGGTTCCGTCGCGGCGTCGAGAAGGAAGCGGACCCGTCGCTGGTGGCCGCGAGCGCCCCAGCGCCGAGAGTCCGCGTCATGTACCAGCGACTACTGGAGGTCGCGTACAAATAGCTTCCGAGTCGGCGAGACTGTGTGTCTGACTCTCACCCGCGGCGGCCCGCGAGCAGCGCGGCCGCCGCCAGCGCGGCGAGCGCCCCGACGGCACCGAAGCCGGGGCCGCTCCCGCCCGTGGTGGTGACCGGGGTCCGGTCCGAGACGGGGGTCGCACTGGATGCCGCGTCCGGCGTGACGTTCACCCCGGCCGTCGAGGTCGCGACCATGCTGAACCCGTTCAGGTCCGAGCCGGCGTCGTACACCAGCCCGGTGTCGGTCGTGTTCGACGGCCCCGGCGAGATGCTCTCCAGCTGGTAGTTCTCCGGCAGGACGACCACGAGCCGTCGGTCGGGCGAGAAGCCGCTGGCGAACGGTTCATCGAGCGTCAGCATCCCGTTCTCGGCCGCCGCGAGCGCTTCCCAGGTGACCGAGAAGGTGGCCACGCCGGTCGTGTTCGACTGCGAGAGGGCGAGGGAGCTGTTTGTCACGGTCATCTCGCGGCCGGTCCGGTTGGCCGTGGCGTCGGCGACGGCCTGCCAGCGGTCCGTCTGCCTGGCCTCGTAGGCGCTCCGGGCGGTCTCGTTCGTCTGGAGCGCTTCGAAGGCCGCCTGCTCGCTCTCGTCGTCCAGGTCGAACGTCGAGACGAGCGTCACCCGCGCGTCGCCGTCAGCCGCGAGGTCGACGGTCATCGAGGGGCCGGGCGCCTCCTCAGTCTGGGTCGCCCCAGCCGGCGCGACGACCGCGCCGACCAGCAGGGCGCCCAGAAGGACACTCATCAGTAGTGTGTGGCTGCCGGTCATCACCTAGTTACGACCGTCCACGGTAGTAGTTTCTTCGGCCCCGGCAGAGCCGGGTCGCTGCCCGTCGTCGGACGCGGACCCGCTGGCCGTGCCGCCGTCGGTCGACGTCGACCCGTCGCTCGTCTCGTTGGTCGCCCCAGCGCGGTCGCTCCCGCTACCCCCACGGTCACTCGCGTCCGTGCGGTTCGGCGCTTCCCCGGGTCGGGCCGTCTGCCCGGCGTTCTCGCCGGCGATGCTCCGGGCTATCTCGGCCGTCTCCGGCCCGGACAGGTTCGCCGCGCGGTCCTGTAGCGTCCGGATGGCGGTGACGTCGACGCCGTTTGCCGCGAGCGTCTCGGCTGGGAGTCCGCTCGCGGTCTCGTTGGTCCGGTCGGCGAGCCGTTCGGCGTTCTTGCTCTCGGCGTGGAGCCCGGCGACGCGGGCCCGGTACTCGGCGTCGCTCATCGACCCGTTGTCGCGGGCCTGTTCGAGCTGCTGGCGCCGGTCCTCGAGCTCGGCGACGCGCTCGCTCGTCCGGTTGAGCTGGTCGGCCACGACGGCGGCCGTCGCGTCCGAGCCGTTCGCCCGGGCGACGCGGATGTCGTAGGCGCGTGATTCGACGTCGCCGTCGAGTTCGGCGTCGCCGACGGCGACGACGCCGGAGAGCTGTGCGCCGGGCGCGGCGGTGTCGTGCCCGGTCGTCCGGTTCGTCTGCGTCTCGGTCTGCTGTGCCATGACCATCGGCACGGCGGCCACAGCGCTCACCACGAGCAAGAGCGCCAGCACAGCGGAAGTGGGTCGTCTCATACGCTCACCGTTTGGCCCCCTACGAGTATATAAATAGCCGGCGTTCATCCCGATTTGGCGACGATTAAGCCGGATTAAACCGCCCGGCTGCGCCGGTTCCAGAAGTGAGAACCGATGGAACGGCGGTGGCGTTTCATCTATCCTCGTCCCCGTTGTCCGCCTCGTCAGTCAGGTCCGTGTCCGGTCGCGTCACGACGTTCTCCCGGCCGATACGGAACGTCTCCAGGTCGCCGTCCTCGCGCAGGCCGCCGATGACCTGGCTCGTCTTCGCGGCGGTCCAGTCCAGTTCGCTCGCGACGCGCTGTTGCTTGATACGGCCGCCGTTCTCGCGGAGGAGTTTCAGCACCCGCTCCTCGTTGCTCAACAGCTCCGCGGGCGGCGTATCGGGGTCGTCGCCGTCGTCCGTCGGCGGGTCGTTAGTCCCCCCACCGGCCGCCGTGGCGGCGTCACCCGCGCTGTCGTCGGCCCGGACGAACCGGTAGACGCCGGAACCGCCGGCGGTGAGGGCCGCCACGAGAATCACGAGTACGAGGGCGGCGGGCCACAGCGGGAACCCGAGGGTAGCGTCCCTGAACGGCTGGGACTCGTTAGTGACGGCGAGACTGGGTTCGTCGTCGCCGAAGGACTGTCGCCCGCGCCAGGTGACCGACTCGTCGCGCTCCTCGTCGGGCGACGGCCGGACGCTCGTGGTCCGGTACTCGGACGGCCACCGCAGCGTCAGGGACGTGTTGCGGTCGAGATACAGCCCGGCGACGGCGTCACCGGCCCGGATGTGGGTGTCGTTGACAGCGGCGAAGTTCGTCCACCGGAACTCGTAGGTGACGACGCCGTAGGACTGCCCGACGTTCTCGCGGGCGGTCTCGACGGAGACGTTGTCGATGGCCATCTCCCGCCCGGTGGCGTTCTCGCCGGCCCGGACGGTCCGGTTCATGCGGTCGTGAAACCGCCCGGTGTAGGCCGATTCGTTCCCCCGGATGTCGGCCTGCAGGTCCTCGAAGGCCTGTGTCTCGTTGTCGTCGGACAGGCCAACACGGTAGTCGATGGTCCACGCCGCGTCGCCGCTGGCGGTCAGCTCGGCGGTCATCACGACCACGTCGGCGTCGACCGGTTGCTGGGTGAGGCCGCCAGCGCCGGCGGCGGCCCCCGTCGGCGCCAGCATCGCTGCCACCACCAGCAGTGCCACCGCCGAACTCACTCGTCGCATCGTACCTCGTTTGCCTACCACCGGCTATATGACTTGTTGCCGCGAGCGGGCCACAAGGCGTTTGCCAGTCGGCCGGGAACCGGCGGTCATGACACGTGCCAAGATCGACGTCGATACCCTTCTGAAGATACTGCTCGTGCTCGTCGTCGTCTGGGTCGCACTGGAGGTCGTCGGGGAGGTGCTGGGCCTGTTCGCGTGGCTGCTCGGGCCGCTCCAGCCGCTGCTTGGGCTCGTCCTGATTATCCTCATCGTCCTCTATCTGACCGGGCGGCTCTGAACGGAGCCTCCGGCCCGGGAGACGCTGCGCGTCTCCAGCGACTGAACGCGCTCCTTTTGTCCCCACCGCGCCTGCTGCGGGTGTGTACAGTCTCAACGTCCCACTGCCCTCGTCAGTGACCCGGCTCGCGGGCCGGCTGGCCCACGAGATACCGCAGGCGCGAGCCCGACCGCGCGGGGAGCACACCCTCGTGGTCAAGCGCCTCGGCGACGGCGACCACGCGGCCTACGCCCGGCTGGAGGCCCGGGCACGCGACGCACTGGCCGGGACCGCCCCCTTCGAGGCCCGCATCACCGGCGTCGACTGCTTCGAGACGGCCGTTACGGGCCCGTCGCCGGTCGTCTATCTGGCCGTCGAGAGTCCGGCACTGCGGGCGCTCCACGACCGCCTCTGTGACGAGTTCGATGCGGTCGAGGGGCTGGAAGGCGAGGACTACGTCCCCCACGTCACGATCGCTCGGGGCGGTGACCCCGCGGCGGCCCGGCGGCTGGTCGAGCGGGAGATCGACCCCGTCGAGTGGGCCGTCGAGGCGCTCGCTTGCTTCGACGCCGAGCGCGGCCAGTCGGTGAGTCGCGTGTCGCTGCCGGCCTGATGGTCTAGACGACCCGGGCGCTGGCGCGTTGCTCGTCGGCGAACACCGCCGTCTCCACGGCGGGGAGCTCGCGTGCCAGCGCGGTCGCCTTGGACTCGTGGGTGCCGACGACGTGCCAGTCGGTCACGCCGCTGGCAGCGGCCGCGCGAGCCCCGCGGACCAGCGCGTCGTGGAGCGCCCCGCTGAGCGGATGTTCGACCGCGACGAGCGCCACCACCCGGTCGACGTCACCATCAACGGCCGTCGAGAGCGCGTCGGACAGCCGTTCGCTCGCGCCATCGTCGAGCACGAGGCGCCGCGGTAGTTCGACGACGACGGTCCGGTCTTCTACTCGTACGTCCCATCCCGATTGGTCCCCACCCATCCTTGTTTCAGGTGTCGGAATCCGGATTCATAAAGTTATTTTATAATAATAAATCGACAGACCGTCATATGGTGGGGCGCGGGCGGTGTCCCGGTGGCACGCAGTACCACGATGTCAGTATCTCCGGCACGCAACGCTTTTGATAGCGCCGCCCATCCCGTTCGTGTATGGATTATCGGTCCGTCGAGACAGCGGGGGAGTTCGTCTGCCGACTGGACCACGGTGCGGACTGGCGCGCCGAAATCGAATCGCTGGCCGACGAGGAGGGTATCGACGCGGCCTTCTTCTACGGGCTGGGTGCCGTCGAAGACGCCGAAGTGTGGTTCTACGACCAGGAGAGACAGGAGTACGACTCGATGGTCTTTGCCGAGCCGCTGGAGGTCGCCGCGTGTGTGGGGAACATCTCGTGGCTGGACGTCTCCGAGCCACGCTCGGATGGCTCGTCGGGCGAGCAACGCGAGTCCGACGGTGGCGAGCGCTTCGCCCACACCCACGCCGTCCTCTCCCGTCCCGACGGCGAGGCCATCGCGGGCCACCTCGACAGCGCCACGGTCTGGGCCGGAGAGCTGTACGTCCGCGCGTTCGACACGACGCTCGAGCGCGCACACGACGAACCGACGGACCTCGACCTCTGGGAGCTATAGATGCGCGAGGCCGACGAACGCTACTTCGAACGGCTGGAGACCGAACTCGACAGCGCGATGGCCGTCGCCGAGCGCGCCCGCGAGCGCGGCGGCGACCCCAAGCCCGAGGTCGAGATACCGACCGCCCGGGACATGGCCGACCGCGTCGAGAACATCCTCGGCATCGACGGCGTCGCCGAACGCGTTCGCGAACTCGAAGGCGAGATGTCCCGCGAGGAGGCCGCCCTGGAACTCGTCGACGACTTCGTCGAGGGGACGGTCGGGGACTACGACACCCGCGAGGGGAAAGTCGAGGGTGCGGTCCGCACCGCCGTTGCGCTGCTGACCGAGGGCGTGGTCGCGGCCCCCATCGAGGGCATCGACCGCGTCGAGTTGCTCGAAAACGACGACGGGACGGAGTTCATCAACGTCTACTACGCCGGGCCCATCCGCTCGGCGGGTGGGACCGCACAGGCGCTGTCCGTACTGGTCGCCGACTACGCCCGCGCGCTGCTTGGCATCGAGCAGTACGAGGCCCGCGAGGAGGAGATCGGCCGCTACGCCGAGGAGATCGACCTCTACGACAAGGACACCGGCCTCCAGTACTCGCCCAAGGAAAAGGAGACGAAGTTCATCGCCGAGCACATGCCCATCATGCTGGACGGCGAGGCCACCGGCGACGAGGAGGTCTCGGGCTACCGGGACCTCGAACGGGTCGATTCGAACTCCGCCCGCGGCGGGATGTGTCTCGTGCTCGCGGAGGGTATCGCGCTCAAAGCCCCGAAGATTCAGCGCTACACCCGCAACCTCGACGAGGTCGACTGGCCGTGGCTGCAAGACCTCATCGACGGGACGATAGGGGAAGACAGCGAGGCCGACCAGGGGGAGACCTCGGGAGACGCGAGCGGCGACGCCGCGAGCGAGGTGGATGCGGATGGCGACACCGACGGCGAGGAGCGAAGCGGTCCGCCACGGGTCGAACCCGAAAAGAAGTACCTCCGTGACCTCATCGCCGGCCGGCCGGTGTTCTCTCACCCCTCGAAATCCGGCGGCTTCCGGCTGCGCTATGGCCGCGCCCGGAACCACGGCTTCGCGACCGCCGGCGTCCACCCGGCGACGATGCATCTCGTCGACGACTTCCTCGCGACGGGGACCCAGATAAAGACCGAGCGGCCCGGGAAAGCCGCCGGCGTCGTCCCCGTCGACAGCATCGAGGGGCCGACAGTACGGCTGGCGAACGGCGACGTCCGTCGCATCGACGACGTCGAAGCGGCCCGCGAGGTCGCCAACGGCGTCGAGAAGATCCTCGACCTGGGCGAGTATCTCGTCAACTACGGCGAGTTCGTCGAGAACAACCACCCGCTGGCTCCGGCCTCGTACACCGTCGAGTGGTGGGAGCAGGACTTCGACGCGGCGGGCGCGGACGTCCAGGCGATGCGGGACGACCCGAGTGTCGACCTCGCGGACCCGAGCGCCGCCGAGGCGCTCGACTGGGCCGGCGACTACGACGCGCCGCTGCACCCGAAGTACACCTACTGCTGGCACGACGTGACCATCGAGCAGTTCGAGGCGCTGGCCGACGCTATCGACGGCGGGGAAGTCGCCGCGACGGACGGAGCGATGGTCGACCCCTCGGAAGCCAGCGACGGCGACCTCGTCCTCGCGAACACCGACCTCGTCCGGCAGGCGCTGGAGCGCCTGCTCGTCGAACACACGCAGGCCGAGGACCGACTGGTCGTCTCCGACTGGCTGGCGCTGGTCCGGACGCTTGGCTTCTCCCGGTCGCTGTCCCGGGAGTGGCGCATCGACGACATCTCCGAACACGCCAGGACCTACGGCGAGCAGGAGGCGGCCGACGCCATCGGCTACGTCGACGACGAACTGGGCGAGACGGCCGGCCGCAACGCCATCGAGGCGGTCAACGAGATATCCCCCTTCGAGGTGATGGAGCGGGCGCCGACCCGCATCGGCAACCGGATGGGCCGCCCCGAGAAATCCGAGCGCCGGGACCTCTCGCCGGCGGTCCACACGCTCTTTCCCATCGGCGAAGCCGGGGGGTCACAGCGCGACGTGGCCGCCGCCACCAAACACTCCGACTCGATGACGGAGACGCCGGGCCGCGTCGAGGTCGAAGTCGCGAGGCGGCGCTGCCCGGCGTGTGGAACCGAGGGCCACGAGGCCCGCTGTCCCGACTGTGACGCGTCGACCGAGACCATCTACGTCTGCCGGGACTGCGAGATGGAGGTCGAACCCGACGAGTCCGGCCGCGCGGAGTGCAAGCGTTGCGAGACGCTGGCCTCGCCGACCCAGTACACGGAACTCGATTTGCAGAAGATATACCGCGCCGCCCTCGAGAGCGCCGAGGAGCGCGAGACGGCCTTCGACACGCTGAAAGGCGTCCAGGGGCTGATGAGCGAGACCAAGCTCCCCGAACCGATGGAGAAGGGCATCCTTCGGGCGAAACACGACGTCTCGGCGTTCAAGGACGGCACCGTCCGCTACGACATGACCGACCTGCCGGTGACGGCGCTCAGACCGGCGGAACTCGACGTCGACCCCGAGCGCCTGCGCCACCTAGGCTACGAGACGGACATCCACGGTGACCCCCTGACCAGCGAGGACCAGCTGTTCGAGCTCAAGGTCCAGGACATCGTCCTCTCGAACGGCGCGGCCGAACACATGCTCCAGACCGCGTCGTTCGTCGACGACCTGCTGGAGCAGTACTACGGGCTCGACAGGTACTACGAGTTCGACGACCGCGACGACCTCGTCGGCGAGCTGGTCTTCGGGATGGCGCCACACACCAGCGCGGCGACAGTCGGGAGAGTTGTGGGATTTACGACGGCTGCGGTCGGTTACGCGCATCCGTACTTTCACGCCGCGAAGCGGCGGAACTGCTTCCATCCGGAGACGAAGGTGTGGTACGAGGACGAGGACGACGAGTGGCACCACGAGCGAATCGACGAACTCGTCGAGACGTATCTGGACCCGGCACGGGCTGAAGAAGACGATTTCGGGGCCCTTGTCGACAAGCTGGACGGGCTCGACGGCACGTTGCGAGTGCCCGCGCTCGGCGACAACGGGAAGCAATCGGCACAACAGGTGGATGCCCTCAGCAAACACCCATCCCCCGACCATCTCGTCCACGTCGAGACGAAATCCGGTCGGAGTCTTCGACTGACACCAGACCACGACGTACACGTCTACGACGCAGAACTGGGCCGTATCGTGGAGGTCGCCGCCGGGGAAATCGACGAGAGTCAGACCCTCGTCACGCCCGCACACCTCGACAGCGTCGAACCGACAGCCGAACCGCGACGGTTCGACCTGCTGAAAGAGTTCCTCGACACTGAGAGTGTGGAGAACGACCGGCTGATGGTCAAAGGGCTGGAGAAAGAGCGTCTGTACGACCTGTTCGAACGACGGCTGGTCGACGACTGGGACGGACGGTTCTACCCGTTACAGAGCACGGCAGACCATCTCGGTATGACGAAGAAAGCGCTGAGCAACTATCTCTACCGGGAAAGCATCCCGGTAAGCCTTCTCGACGAGTTCTTCGAGACAGAGGGTGACCTGCTTGCGTTCGTACCCGACGATGCGACCCTCGGGATGAAGCGTGATGGAACAGCAATCAACCGTCACGTAACCCTCAACGAGCGGACGGCGACGCTGCTCGGCTACTATGCCGCCGAAGGGTTCGCACGTGCCCAGAAGACGCCGAAGGGAACGATACACCAGACGACGATTTGCGGGACCGAAACGGAGGCGAGGGAGTTCTTCCTCGACGTGCTCGAAAGCGAGTTCGGTGTCAGCCCGTACGTCGAGAACCACGCGAAGGTGACCGTTTCGGGACGGCTGTTACGAACGGTGTTTGATACCGTGTTTGACGCAGGATCACACGCTCATACGAAGCGGGTTCCACAGTGTGTTTTCGGCGCTCCCGAGCGGATTATCGGCGCCTATCTCAGCGGCTACTTCAGCGGGGATGGGTCGGTCGACGCGCAGGCTGCGAGAATCAAGGCAACAACGGTGAGTAACGAGCTGAAATCCGATATCGTCGCACTGCTCTCTCGATTAGGTATCACGGCGCGGATTCGAACGGACGAACCGAGCCCATTAGCGGAGCAGTTCCCCGATTTCTACCCGGAGACCGACGGGTCACTATCGCGTCCACGCCACGAACTTCTGGTGTCACGCGAGGACGCCATGGCGTTCGACCAGCAGGTACGGCTTCATCTCACTCGAAAGCGCGAAACGCTCCGAGAAACCGTTGAAAGAACAGACGTCGACGACGCCCCTGCGTACGCGTTCGACGGCGGGACCGACGAGTTCTTGCTCGATCCGGTCGCTGAGACGAGCATCGAGTGGTCCAATGTCGACCACGTCTACTGTCTCACTGTCGAAGAGAAACACTCACTGGTCGCAGAAGACCTGTCGGTTTCTCAATGTGACGGCGACGAAGACTGCGTGATGTTGCTGATGGACGGCCTGCTCAACTTCAGCAAGTCCTACCTCCCCGACAAACGCGGCGGCCGCATGGACGCGCCACTCGTGATGTCCTCGCGCATCGACCCCTCCGAGATCGACGACGAGGCCCACAACATGGACATCATGGACCGCTATCCCCGCGAGTTCTACGAGGCCACCCGCGAGCTCACCGCCCCCGAAGAGGTCGAGGAGATTATGACCATCGCCGAGGAGAACCTCGGGACCGACCGCGAGTACACCGACTTCCGGCACACCCACGACACCACGAACATCGCCGCCGGGCCGGATCTGTCGGCGTACAAGACGCTGGGGTCGATGGAGGAGAAGATGGACGCCCAGTTGCATCTCTCCCGCAAGCTGCGGGCCGTCGTCGAGTCCGACGTGGCCGAGCGCATCATCGAGTACCACTTCCTGCCCGACCTGATAGGGAACCTGCGGGCCTTTTCGCGCCAGGAGGTGCGCTGTCTGGACTGCGGCGAGAAGTACCGCCGGATGCCCCTGACCGGCGACTGTCGGGAGTGTGGCGGCCGCGTCAACCTCACCGTCCATCAGGGGTCCGTGAACAAGTACATCGACACGGCCATCCGGGTCGCCGACGAGTTCGGCGCCCGCGACTACACCAAGCAACGATTGCAAATTCTGGAGACGAAAATCGAGTCGGTGTTCCAGAACGACCACAACAAGCAGTCCGGCATCGCCGACTTCATGTAACGACGACCGAGGGAGTGCTCGGCTTTATATATAATGCTACACACCGGACAGTATGGCGAACCGACAGACACGACGGCGGTATTTGCTCGCGCTCGGAGCGGTCGGTGCGACCGGGCTCGCGGGCTGTTCGGAGAGCGAGTCGGACACGGCCGAGAGCGACACCGACGCGACGTCCACAGCGACGGACAGTGACTCGCTAAGTGCGAGTGCCTCCGCTGAAGCGGAAGCGACGTTACGGCGGTATCTGGAGGCGTACGCCACAGGCGACGCCGAGACGGTCGGGGAGCTCACCCACCCCGAATCGGTGGTAGGGACGGAGACCAACCCGGTTGAGCTGACCATCGACGAGATATCGACCGTGACGCTGTCGGCGGTGGCCGAGGAGATCGATATCGAGCTGAGCGACGACGAGCTCGAGGCCGCCGAGGCGGCCATCGCGGAACAGACCACCGACATCGGCGCCGAGCAGTACGCCACGGTCCGTTACGACATCGAAACGCCGGAGTACGGGGCCGAAAGCGGCTACGTGTTACTCGTCCGTGAGGACGGAGAGTGGTACTTCTACAACTTCCGCGTCGAGAGCTATCTCTACGAGGCCAACGAACCCGAGGACACCGGCGGGTCGACGGACGACCGGATGCCGAACCGTCTCCAAGAAGTCAGCAGCGTCGGGACCGACATCAGCGGCGGGGCGGTCGGCAGTGTCGTTATCATCGTCAAGAGGGCCCCCGGAGCCGACGATATCGACCTGAGTGCGACGGTCGTGCAGTTCGTCCACTCCAGTGGCTCGACGGACCTGACCTTCGGGTCGACCGGCGGGACTGGGTCGGCGACGACGTTCGGCGTCCAGTCGATACAGGACGAGGGTGAGACGTCTATCGTGGGCGATTCGCCGACACTGGACGACCCGGCCGACCGGGCACGACTCGTCCTCGACGCCGGCGCTGTCGTCGGTAGTGGCGGGCTCACGGGAGGCGACACGGCGACGGTCCGGCTAACCACCCAGTCGGGCGGCACGACCGATATCCGACTGGTCGTCCCCGAGTCACTGGACGGGGCCGCAGCGGTCAATCTCTGATCTGCCCTGCCGACTCAGGCCGATGACGGACGCACGACGGGCGTCTGCCGGTCGTCCGATGGGTGCTTTTGTCACTCGAATCCAATCAGTCATGGTATGACAACCCACCCTGAGAGAGTGGCATCACCCCAGTCACCGACTCTCCCCGAGGCCGGAGAGCGACGAGCCGTTTCGACCAGCGTCCAGGAGCTGCAGGTGGCCATCCTCGAATGTCGCGTCGCGGCCCTGGAACAGCAACTCGACGCCGAGCGAAAGCGCCGGCAGGCGGTCGTCGACCGCTACGAGCGGCTGCTGGCCGAGCGGCGCTGAGAGGGGCAGAAACGGGTCGTTCGACCTTACCCGTCGCCCAGCGCGACGTAGGTGGTCTCGATGATGCGGCTGTCGTCGTTCAGTCGGTCGATGAGCGAGCGGTCGGGCTTCTCGTCTAAGTTGTAGATAGAGAGCGCTTCCCCGCCGATGGTCTCGCGGCCGTTGAACATCCCGGCGATGTTGATGTCCGCTTCCCCGAGTGCGGTGCCGATGAAGCCGATGGTGCCCGGCTCGTCCTTGTTACGGACGACGAGCATGTGGCCGTGGGGGACGGCCTCGATGCGGTGGCCGTCGATGCGGACGATGCGGGACTCCTCGCCGCCGAACTGGGTCCCACAGACCGACACCGACTCGGCGCCGTCGGAGACGGTGACGGTGATGAGGCTCTGGTAGTCCTCGGCGGAGGAGGTCTTGGACTCGGTCACGTCGATGCCCCGTTCCTCGGCGATCTGGGGGGCGTTGACGGCGTTGACCTGGATATCCGAGGGGGCGAACACACCCTCGAGAGCGCTGGCGGTGACGTACTCGACGTCCCGGTCGGCGATGTCGCCGGCGTAGGTGACCTCGACGGAGCTCATGTGGCCGTCGAACAGCTGGACGGCGATGCGACCCGCCGTGCTGGCGAGTTCGAGGTACGGCTCGACGGCCTCGAAGGTGGCCCGGTCGAGCGAGGGGGCGTTGAGCGCGTTGGCGACGGGCTGGCCGTTGGCCGCCGCGATGATCTGGTCGGCCGTCGACGTCGCGACGTTCTCCTGTGCGGCCTCGGTGGAGGCCCCGAGGTGGGGCGTGACGATGATGTCGTCGACGTCCAGAAGCGGCGAGTCGTCGGGAAGCGGTTCCTCACCGAAGACGTCCAGCGCGGCGCCGTTGAGGACGCCGTCCTCGACGGCCTCGGCGAGTGCGGGCTCGTCGATGATGCCGCCGCGGGCGCAGTTGACGACGTAGCCACCCTCCAGCAGGGCGAGTTCCTCCTCGCCGATCATGTTCTCGGTCTCGGGGGTCAGCGGCGTGTGGATGGTGACGAAGTCCGCGGCCTCGAGGCAGTCCTCGAGGTCGTCGGCGAGTTCGGCGCCGAACTGCTTTGCGCGTTCCTCGCTGATGTAGGGGTCGAAGGTGACGATGTCCATGCCGAGGTTCCCCAGTCGCTTGGCGACCTGCTGGCCGACGCGGCCAAAGCCCACCACACCGAGAGTCTTGTTGTTGACCTCGGTACCGAGGAACTCGCCTTTGGCCCACTGGCCGCCCTTGAGGCGGTCGTGGGCCTGCGGGATGGAGCGCGCGGTGGCGAAGGCCATCGCGACGCTGTGTTCGGCGGCGGCGCGGACGTTGCCGTCCGGCGCGTTCGCGACGATGACGCCGTGTTCGGTGGCGGCGTCGATGTCGATGTTGTCGACGCCGATGCCGGCGCGGCCGACGATGATGAGGTCGGGGGCCGCCGAGAACACCTCGTCGGTGACCTCGGTGCCCGAGCGGACGATGAGCGCGTTGGCGTCCGACACTGCCTCGAGCAGCGCGTCGCCCTCGACGTCGTAGGCTGTGACAACTTCGTGGCCCGCCTCGCGTAACCGGTCGAGTCCGGCGTCGGCGATGGGGTCCGTGACGAGTACCTTCATACCGAACCGAACTTACCGGGACGGCATAACGCTTGTTTTCTACGAGCGGCGTGGCCACTACTGACGATGTGAGACGGCAGAAGACGGCGACCTATCGCCACTCGGGGAGCGAGGCGGCGTCTACGAGCGGGAGTGTCATGTACGCGTCGTCCGTCGAGACGTCCGCGATGATGAACGTATCAGTCTGGCCCTCTTCGACCGACGCCATGACCTCCGAGTCCGCAGCGACCTGCGCTGGGGCAACCGTATCCGGCTCCATGCATGAGAATATGTAACACCCATATATAAAAACTGCGAAATCCAGGGACAACGTGGCTCTAGTATCACAGTTCTGAACTGAATAGAGAGAGAATCAGTGGTGATTGTCAGGCCGTAACCGGCCGATACTGAGCGCCATTCCTGAGTATCACGTTCTTATCGCTGGTATCCAGAGCCTCGTTTCGGTGTCACTCTGCTCGGCCCGACAGGTCAGTTCGTCGTCTCTATCCGGCGCGGAGACGGCGGAGTTCGGTGTCGGCCCACGCTGGCCGGCCGGAGCGGTGGCGGCGCCACGTGGGCGGGTTCGCCGACGGCACGGGGCCGATGTTAACTACTTAGTAGGTGCGGGGCGGAGCTTTGGCCAGTATGAACGTCGCAGACGCTATGACGCCGCGCTCGGAGGTCGTCACGGTCGAAATTCCGGGCACCCGTGACGACGTGCTGGAGTATCTCCAAGAGCGGGCGTTCTCCTCGGTCCCGGTCATCAAAGAGACCGACGAGGGCGAACAGTTCCGCGGACTCATCTCCAGAGACGCGCTCATCGACCAGCCCGACGAGGACCAGCTCGCGTTGCTCGTCGAGGAGGTCCCGACCATCACCGGCGACGCCACCATCGAGGCGGCGGCCGACCTGATGCTCACCGAGGGCGAACGGCGCGTCCCGGTCGTCGACGGGCGCCTGGAGGGTATCATCACGATAACCGACATCGTCCACGCCATCGCCAACGGCGACGCCGACGGCGACAGCGAGGTCGGCGGGCTGGCCCGCAGCGACATCAACTGCCTCTACGTCGGGACGCCTCTGCCCGTCGCCGAGCGGGAGCTGTCCCACGCGGAGGTCCCCTACGGCGTCGTCCTCGACGACGAGGGCGACATGACCGGGATGCTCACCGTCGTCGACATCATCGAGGTCGCCCGCGTCGTGGAGGGCGAGGACGACACCGGCGACTCCATCGCCAACCAGGACGACGACTGGGCCTGGGAGGGCATCAAGGCCGTCGGCGGACGCTACATGCCCACGCGCAACGTCGAGATACCGGTCGAACCCGTCCGGGAGTTCATGACCGGGGACGTCGTCACCGTCTCGAAACGACGCACCGCGACGGAGACCGCCCAGCTGATGATCGAGCACGACATCGAGCAGATTCCGCTCGTCTCGGGCGACGAGCTCACCGGTATCGTGCGTGACGTGGACCTGCTGGAGGGGCTATGAACGAGGGCGAGCGCCTGACCGAGCTCGCGAAACGCCGGGGCTTTTACTTCCCCGCCGCGGGCGCTTACGGCGGCGCCGCCGGCTTCTGGACCTACGGCCCACAGGGCGCGGCCCTGAAGGACAACGTCGAGGACGCCTGGCGCGACCGCTTCGTCGTCCAGGCCGGCCACCAGGAGATATCCGCACCGGACGTGATGCCCGAACCCGTCTTCGAGGCGTCGGGCCACCTCGACGGCTTCGACGACATGATACTCGAGTGTGCGGAGTGCGGTGCGACCCACCGGGCCGACCACATCGTCGAGGACAACACGGACATCGAGGAGGCCGAATCGCTCCCGAACGAGGAGGTCATGGACATCATCGCCGACCACGACATCGCGTGTCCCTCCTGTCAGGCCTCACTGGCCGGCGAGCCCGTCGACAACTTCAACCTGATGTTCGAGACGAACATCGGGCCCGGGACGTCGTCGCCGGGTTACCTCCGCCCGGAGACGGCCCAGGGCATCTTCGTCGAGTTCCCACAGCTCGCCGAGTACGCCCGCAACCAGCTCCCCTTCGGCGTCGCCCAGATCGGCAAGGCGTACCGCAACGAGATCTCCCCCCGGAAATCCCTCGTGCGCGTGCGGGAGTTCACGCAGGCCGAGCTCGAACACTTCGTCGACCCCGAAGAGGACGAACCGCCACTGGAGACGGTCGAAGACGTCGAGCTCCCCCTGTATTCGGGCGAGAGCCAGCAGGCCGACGACGGCGGCGTCGAACAGCTGACGGTCCGGGAGGCCGTCGATTCGGGCGTCATCACCAGCGACTGGGTGGCCTACTACCTGGGTATCGCCCGCGGCTGGTACGAGCGCATCGGCATCGACATGCGTAGGTTTAGATTCCGCCAGCACCTGCCCGGCGAACTGGCCCACTACGCCTCCGACTGCTGGGACGCCGAGGCCGAAATCGACGGCGACTGGATAGAGATCACCGGCTTCGCCTATCGGGGCGACTACGACCTGCAGAAACACGCCGAACACTCGGGGCAGGACTACACCGTCTTCAAGCAGTACGACGAGCCCATCACGGTCGAGCGCCCCACCGTCGACCCCGAGATGAGCTACCTCGGGCCGGAGTTCGGCGGCGACGCACAGGCAGTGGCGGACGCGCTCGAATCGCTGGCCGAGCGCGACCCGGACGCATTTGCGGGCGAAGACGTCACCGTGGAACTCGACGGCGAGACGGTCACGGTCCCCGTCTCCGAGACCGGTTTCAGCGTCGAGGAAATCACCGAGAACGGCGAGCACATCACGCCCCACGTCGTCGAGCCCTCCTTCGGCGTCGGCCGGCTCATCTACACCGTACTGGCCCACGCCTACCGGGAGGACGAGGTCGACGGCGAGGAGCGGACCTACCTCGAACTCCCGCCCGAACAGGCCCCGACCACGGTCGGCGTCTTCCCGCTGATGGACCGGGACGGGATGGGCGAGTACGCCCGCGAACTGGCCGAAGCGCTCCGTCGGGCCGGCCACTCGGTCACCTACGACGACTCGGGGGCCATCGGGCGGCGCTACCGCCGACAGGACGAAATCGGGACGCCGTACTGCGTGACGGTGGACTACGAGTCGATAGGTGAACCGGAGGGCGACGCCGACCCCGACGACCTGCAGGCCGACACCGTCACGCTCAGGGAGCGCGATTCCACGACACAGAAGCGGGTGCCCATCGACGGCCTGGCCGAGACGCTCGAACGGCTCGTCGACGGCGACGTCGCCTTCGACGACCTGTAAGATGACCGACGAGGTCGCCAGACGACTCGTCCACGTGACGGGCGCAGCGGTGCCGCTGGGCTACCTGCTCGGTGGCGACCTCGTGAGCTGGCAGTTCGTACAGCTGTTTCTCTCCGTCGCCTTAGTCGTCGTCGTCCTCCTCGAATACCTGCGGCTCTCCGTCGGGCTGGACTGGGCAATCTACGAGCGGCTCACCCGCGAGTACGAACAGGACAACCCGGCGGGCTATGCCCTCTACATCGTCGGGATGGCCGTGGTCGCCTGGGCGGTCGCCGTCGGGCTCCCAGTCAAGGTGGCGCTGGCGGCGATGCTAATGTTAGCCATCGGGGACCCCATCAGCGGACTGCTCGGGTCGACGGAGGCCAGCAGCGTCAAACAGCTGTGGGTGTTGCTCGTGATGTTCGGGGTCTGTACGCTGCTGGCGGCGCCCTTTGTCCCGGTCGCGGCGGCGGTGCTGGGCGGGGTCGCGGCCACCTTCGCCGACGGCGTCAAACCCACCGTCGCGGGGTACGTCATCGACGACAACCTCTCGATTCCGGTGCTGGGGGCCACGGCGATGTGGATCGGCTGGGTCGCCCTGCCCGCGCTCTAGACCAGGGCCAGCGCCACCAGCCCGAGCAGGAGGTACTCGCCGTCCTTGGCCAGACAGAACGTGTCCATCCGCCCGGTCTCGCCGAGGAACCACGTCAGTCCCAGCGAGTAGCCAAGCACTGGAAGCGCAGAGAGCGCGACCAGCGCGGCCGAGGGGACAGTCATCAACACGACGACGAGGGCCAGCGAACACCCCTCGAACAGCGCCAGCAGCTGGCGGGTCCGGGGGACGCCAAGCGCCACCGGGATGGTGTCGACGCCGGTGGCGGCGTCGCCGGTGACGTCGCGGACGTTGAACACCTCGACCGAGATAAACGAGCGCAGGTAGAAGAACAGACAGACCGCGACCGCGACCGGGCCGACCCCCCTGCCCGCGAACGCCAGCGGGACGCCGGTGACGGTCACGGCCCACGCCAGCGAAACGAGCACGGTGTTGGCGCCGAGGACGTCCTTCAACCGCCGGCCGGCGGGCGTGACCGGGAGGCTGTACAGCAGCGATGCCCCGAGCGGGACACAGGCGACGGCCAGCGCGACCGGGCCCCCGCCCACCCACGCGAGGGCGGCCCCGAGCCCGAACGTCCCGACGGCGAGGGCGGCGACGACGGCCGGGTGGGCGGCGACGAACGACGAGTGGTCGGGGGTGTTGATGGCGTCCTCCTCGCGGTCGGCGAGGTCGTTGGCCGTGTAGACGGCAAAGGAGACCAGGCCGACGACGACCGCCGGGAGCGCCGAGCCGACGCCCAGCAACGCCATCGCGAAGGCGGTCTTGGCCGCCGCGACGGCGCCCTGGACCAGCCGGAACTGCTGTGCCCATCGAACGAGTGCCGCGAGTTGTTCCCAGTCCTGTTCAGTCTGGTACTCACTGTGTGCTTGCATCGTCTCACGGTACGCGTCGGAGGACCGTCAGTATCACCCCGAAGCGTTGGGCCCGGTGTCGACCGGCGAGGGCGCGCGGTCGAGGGCGAACCGGACCTCGCTGCCGTCCGCAGCCGAGGGTTCGAAGGTCAGCTCGTGGCCCGCCTGCTCGACGAAGCAGTAGACCAGCCAGAGCCCGACGCCCGCGCTGTGTTGCAGCGGGGTCTCACCGTCCTCGAGGATGCGCCGTTCCGTCGCCGGGATACCGGGGCCGTCGTCGGCGACGGCGACGTGGACCAGCCGTTCGCTGACGGTGACCGTGAGCGTGACCGACGGCGCGGGGTCGGGGTTGTGCTGGATAGCGTTCTCGACGAGGTTCGAAAGCGCCGCCTGAAACCCCGTCGGACAGTGAGCGAAGACGCCGTCGGGACAGTCGGTCGCCACCGTCGCGTCGGGGTAGCGGTCGGCGTACTGGTTCGTGACGGCCGCGACTGTCCGGGAGACGTCGGTCGGACGGGCCGGCCGCCGGTGACGATATCCTGGATGGTCCGGAGCTTCCCGCTGGTCTCGATGATGGAGGTCGCGCTGGCGTCGATGGCGTCGAGATGCGTGCGGTCCGTCTCGTCGGCGCGTTCGCCCAGCAGCTCGACGTGGCCCATGATGATGTTGATGCGGTTGGCCATATTGTGCCGGAGGACGCGGGAGACCAGCTGGAGGTGGCGTTCCCGGCGCTGCTGTTCGGTGACGTCCGAGAGGACGACCGTCCAGCCCAGGTGGTGGGGACCGTCGGTGATCGGCGAGAGCTGGACGGAGAGGTAGGTCAGCTCCTCGCCGTCGGCGACGGAGATCGTCGTCGACGTGGTCGTATCGAAGAGGTCGGCCGCGTCGTCGACGACCGCGTCGATGTGGTCGCCGCGGCTGCTCGACAGCGCCGGGAACAGCGACGCGGCAGTCGGGTTGTAATCGCGGATACGGCGTTTCGAGTCGAGGATGACCATCCCCTCACTGCTCTGTTCGACCGCCGTGTCCCGGGCCACGGGGATGATGTCGAACAGGTCCAGCTGCATCGAGACGGTGGTCGCGAGGCCGAAGATAGCCAGTCCGACGGGGGTGTAGTCCAGCCCCGGTATCGGCGCCCGGTCGAACACCGAGACGAGGTTGACGAGCAGCGGCAGCGAGGCCCCGAACGTGACGAGCATCATCGGGGTGGTGTTGTAGCGGCTCCGGAGGTGGAGGTTCACCAGCGCGTACACGCCCGTCGCGAAGTGACAGTACGCCAGCCCGACATAGCAGAAGTACAGCGGCCCGAGCCCCGAGTGGACGTAGTGCGGGAAGACGGCCGTCGAGAGCGTGATACCCTCCCAGAACAGCCCGTGGACCGGATTCGTCAACAGGCCGATGGCCAGCGCCAGCAGCGAGACGACGGCGTAGGCGGTGAAGGCGCGCTGGCGGTGCCAGCGCCGGCCCGTGTACTGGGAGGCAAACACCAGAAACAGGAAGGCGAAGGCGACGCCCATCGGCAGCTCGAGCGCGACGAGGAACCGCTCGACGAGCGGCGGGAGGGTCAGCTTCCCGACGGCACTGAACGACCACACCGCCATCAGTCCCAGCAGCGAGACGAACGACCGGATGCCGCGGTTGGGGAGCTGTGAGGCGCGGAGATACAGGGCCAGCCCAGCCAGCGCGAGGCCGGAGACGGCGAAAAACGCGACGAGCGCCGTCTCGACCAAAGTACCCGCAGCCATGCGGTTTAGTTGGCTGCATATGAACAAAACTCTTTGTAGTCGGAGTATTGTTGGACAGTTGTCCATTCATTTGCCGACGTTTCAGTTACACCGTGCTACCTGAACCCTTAACCTCCGGCGGTGACTACGCCACGCCAATGGCGACCACCGCCGACGGGGAGTTCCTCGAGCAGCCGCTTGTCACCGACGGGTTCCTGGAGGACCGCCGGTACCAGGTCGAACTCGCCGACATCGCGAGCGGGGACCACGCGCTGGTCTGTCTCCCGACCGGGCTGGGCAAGACCACCGTCTCCCTGCTGGTGACCGCTCGGCGGCTCCACGAGGTCGGCGGGAAATCGCTCCTGCTCGCCCCGACCAAACCCCTCGTGCAACAGCACGCCGAGTTCTACCGCGAGGCCCTCCGGATTCCCGACGAGGAGATCGTCGTCTTCACCGGCGAGGTCCGGCCCGACGACCGCGCAGAACTGTTCGAGGACGCCACTGTGGTCATCGCGACCCCGCAGGTCGTCGAGAACGACCTCGTCGGCAACCGCATCGACCTGGCGCAAGTGACACACTGCACGTTCGACGAGTGTCACCGCGCGACCGGCGACTACGCCTACAACTACATCGCCGACCGCTACCACGCCGACGCCGCCGACCCGCTCGTCACCGCGATGAGCGCCTCCCCCGGCGACGACGAGGAGGCCATCCTGCAGGTGTGTGAGAACCTCGGTCTCTCCGAGGTGGCGGTGATGACCGAGGACGACGCCGACGTCGCCGAGTACACCCACGACACGGACGTCGACTGGAAGCGAATCGAGCTGCCGGACGTCGTCATCGAGATTCGCGACGCCATCAACGAGGTCGTCGCGGACAGACTGGAGCAACTCAAGGAGCTCGGCGTCACGAACAAGTCCTCGCCGGACCTCTCCGAACGGGAGATTCAGGGGATGCAGGCCGAACTGCGCAAGCTGATGAACAACGACCAGAGCGAGGGGTACCAGGGGATGAGCCTGCTGGCGGAGATACGCAAACTCCGGACCGCCGTCACCTACGTCGAGACCCAGAGCGTCGAGTCCCTGCGGCGGTACTTCGAGCGGCTGAAGGAGGCCGCCCGCTCCTCGGGCGCCTCGAAGGCGGACCAGCGACTGGTCAGCGAGCCCAAGATACGCGAGGCGATGCGGAAAGCCGAGAGCTACGACGATTTGCATCCGAAGTTCCGCCAGACGCGGATGTTGCTCGCCGAGACCCTGGGCATCGAACAGGGCGAGCGCGTCATCGTCTTCACCGAGTCCCGTGACACCGCCGAGACGCTGGTCGACTTCCTCTCGAACCATTTCAGTACACAGAAGTTCGTCGGCCAATCGGACACCGACGGTAGCGAGGGGATGACCCAGACCGAACAGCAGGAGACCTTAGAGCGGTTCCGAGCGGGCGAGTTCGAGGTGCTCGTCTCGACCTCCGTCGCCGAGGAGGGGCTGGACGTGCCGGAGGTCGACCTCGTGCTGTTCTACGAGCCGGTGCCGACCGCGATTCGGGCCATCCAGCGCAAGGGGCGAACCGGCCGCCAGGCCGAGGGCCGGGTCGTCGTCCTGCTGGCCGAGGACACCCGCGACGAGGCGTACTTCTGGAAGGCCCGCAACGACCAGAAACGGATGCAAAACGAGCTGAACGAGCTCAAAAGCGTGGCCGGCGAGCTCTCGGCCGAACTCGACCAGACCGGGCTGGACGACTACGGGAGCGGTGGCGGGAACGGTTCGGCTGCGACGGACAGCACGGCGACCACCGCCACCAACGGTGGTACCAGCGAGGCCGACGATGGTCAGGCCGGCCTAGACGCCTTCGCCGGTGAGGATATGGCGAGCGAAGACGGCGAGACCGGGAGCGGGGGCGAGCCCTCCGAGAGCGAGGAGTCGGGCGAGAGCGACCCGGACGACGGGGCGGCCGACGACGGCCTCGTCGCCAAAGCCGGCGGCGACGACGAGTCGGTCGAAATCGTCGCCGACCAGCGCGAACTGGATTCGACCATCGCGCGGGACCTCTCGACGCGTGAGGGCGTCGAGACGCGCCTGGAGACGCTCGCGGTGGGCGACTACGTCCTCTCGGACCGCGTCGTCGTCGAGCGCAAGACCGTCTCGGACTTCCTCGATACCCTGACCGGCGGCGACCGATCGATGTTCGAGCAGGTCGGCGACGCCACTCGCAACTACGCGCGCCCGGTGGTCGTCATCGAGGGCGGGGACCTCTACGGGGAGCGCAACGTCCACGCGAAATCCATCAACGGGGCGCTGGCCTCGCTGGCCGTCGACTTCGGTGCGAGCGTGCTCCGGACCGACGACCAGGACGAGACCGCCGACCTGCTGGAGACCATCGCCACCCGCGAGCAGGACGAGGGCGACCGAGAGGTCAGCGTCCACGGGGAGAAACAGTCCAAGACGGTGGCCGAACAGCAGGAGTACGTCGTCGCCTCGGTGGCGGAGGTCGGCCCGGTGACCGCCCGCAGCCTGCTCGAACAGTTCGGCAGCGTCGAGGCGGTGATGACCGCCACCCACGACGAGTTGCTCGACGTCGACGGCATCGGCGAGGTGACGGCCGAGCGCATTCGCTCGGTCGTCGGCGGCGCGTACGAACCCTGATATGCAAGGACAGCGGCGGGAAACGCCGGTGAACTGAGGGGAAGTTTCATTTGCGAGTGGGGTACAGTGTCATCCAGGGGTCAGAACGTGAGCGACAACGAGCGCCAGCAACTGGATTTCGAGCTTCCGAACGTGGGTCGCGGACGCGAGACGGTACGGGCCCGGAACCTCGTCGCCGACGGTGACTACCAGCTCGTGGTGTTGCTGGGCAGCCACTACTGTTCGCGGTCCCGGGAACTCGTCCGGACGCTGGCGGGGTGTCACGACGCGTTCCAGCGCCGGGGAACGACGGTCGTCCCCGTCCTGCCCGACATCCGCGAGCGCGCCAGAGTCTGGCACCGGCAGTACAGCCTCCCGTTCCCGTTGCTCGTCGACCCGGCCGAGGACGAGGGCGGGGACGAACGGGGCGGCACCGTCGAGCCGCTGGCCGACGACTGCGACACCGGTGCCTTCGACGCCTTCGGGCCGCTACAGGCGTCGGTGGGCGAGCTGCCGGCCGTCGCCCTCTGCCGGCCCGGCGAGGACGGGCTCACCGTCGTGGCGACCGAGACCGAGGCGACGCTCGACGCCCCCGTGGTCGAATCGCTCCTCGCCTTCGTCGACCGCCACCGGACGACGGACGCCGCCCCGGCGGGCAACACCGCGGTGGACAGCTAGAACCGGACGGCGTCGAGGGCCTCGGCCGCCTCTCGGGCCGCTTTGAGATGTTCGCGAGCGGCGCGCGGGTCGTCGGTGTCGGCGGCCCGCTGGGCGAACCGGTGGACCGTCTCCGCCAGCAGTGACTCGGCCGCCGACAGCTCCGCAGTCACCGGGTTCTCGCCGCTCCGGCGTGTCGACCCGCGCTGGTTCGAGGTCGGGCGGTCGGCTGTCGGTGCCGGCGCGTCCCGCTCCGGGGTCGACACCGGGTCGGGCGACCGGTCGGGGTCGGCGGATGGAATCTCCCGCGTGGTGTCACCCATCTCCCCCTCGGCGGCCGGCGGACGGCCGGCGGCGTCGGCCGCCATATCCGGCCCGTCGGTGGCGCTCGCGTCCGCAGCGCCGTTTGCCGGTGCCTCGTCGGTCGTCCCAGTGGCCGTGTCCTGTCCGTCGGCGGCGGTATCCGCGCCGGCCTGCCCGTCGCCGAACTGGACCGTGGCGTCGTCGCTGGGGTCTGCCACCTCGATGTGGTCGTCCCCCGTCTCCCCGTCCTCGTCGACACTCTGGTCGCGCGCGACCGGTTTCTGACAGGTCGGGCAGAACTCCTGGCCGTCGTACCGGAAGATAGGGTCCCCACAGTCCGTACAGTGGGCGTTGGTCATCGTCGCGCCCTTCAGCAACAGCTCGCTCATCTGCTCGGTCGCCTTGCGCTTTTCGTCGTCCTCGCCGTACTTCTCGCGGAGTTTCTCGCGTTCGGCTTCCTTGTCGAAGTCGCTCATATGGGGGTGGAGACGTGCGAGCGGATTAGGGCTTGCGGGCCAGATGGACCCAGCCGTCTCGCTGTCCCCGAGCGACTGGGGGCCATCGGGCCAGCGAGTCGCGACGGAGAAAAAGAAGCGTTTACCTCCCCGCGGTGACGATTCCTACCCGGCATGACAAAGGTAAGCATTGTCGGTGCGGCCGGAACCGTCGGTGCCGCTGCGGGCTACAGCATCGCCCTCCGTGACATCGCCGACGAACTCGTCTTCGTCGACATCCCCGACAAGGAAGCAGACACCATCGGCCAGGCCGCGGACACGAACCACGGCATCGCCTACGACTCGAACACCCGGGTTCGACAGGGCGACTACGCCGACACCGCCGGCTCCGACGTGGTCGTCATCACCGCCGGCATCCCGCGCCAGCCCGGCCAGACCCGCATCGACCTCGCGGGCGACAACGCCCCCATCATGGCGGACATCCAGTCGTCGCTCGACGAGCACAACGACGACTACGTCTCTCTCACGACGTCGAACCCCGTCGACCTCCTGAATCGCCACCTCTACGAGGCGGGCGACCGGCCCCGCGAGCAGGTCATCGGCTTCGGCGGCCGGCTGGACTCCGCGCGCTTCCGGTACGTGCTGGCCGAGCGCTTCGACGCGCCGACGACCAACGTCGAGGCGACCATCCTGGGCGAACACGGCGACGCACAGGTACCGGTGTTCTCGAAGGTCCGCGTCGACGGCCGCGACCCCGAGTTTAGCGCCGACGAGCGCGAGGAGATTCTGTCCGACCTCCAGGAGTCCGCGATGGACGTCATCGAGCGCAAGGGCGCGACCGAGTGGGGGCCCGCACGGGGCGTCGCCCACATGGTCGAGGCCGTCCTCCGGGATACGGGCGCGGTGTTCCCGGCGTCGGTGAAACTACAGGGCGAGTTCGGCCACGAGGACACCGCCTTCGGCGTCCCCGTCCGGCTCGGGAGCAACGGCGTCGAGGAGATAATCGAGTGGGAGCTCGAGGAGTACGAGGAAGAGCTGATGGCCGAGGCAGCCGAAAAACTCGAAGAGCAGTACGGGAAAATCGCCTGAGATAGCCGGCGGGCGAAATCGGCCGCCGTTTCCGGTCGAACCGGTTGCGATAGCGCGAAGATTCGGAGCGGGACGTCGTTACTCCTTGAGCGGCTCGGGCACCTGGATGGAGTAGCGGCCGTCCTCCTGCAGCGCGACGATGTACTCCTCGCGGTCGTACAGTTCCATCAGGTTCAGCTCGTACTGGCCCGGAGCGACGACCTTCACCGACTCGAACTGGTTGTTCAGCTCCTCGCGCAGTTCCTTGAGGTCCGGCCGTTCCTGTGTGGCCTCGGCCGGCGGTTCGACCGAGGCGGCCGTCTCGGTGGTTGCGGGCTCGAACTGGTGGTCCCCGTCGTCGGTGTGGTCAGGGAGCTCGTCCGGCGAGACGACCTCGCCGCGGGCGCTCGCCTGCGCGGCGTCTTCGCTATCTGTCGGCCCCGCGTCGATGGGGTCCGAGGGCGCCGTCGAATCGGTCGGCTCGGCACCGACGGTCGGTTCGTCGTCGCGCCCGACGATGTCTCGGACCGTCGCCGCCGTCTTCCCGACCGTCTTGGCGACGGTGCTGTTTCCGCCGGGCGGGTCGGGCGGCTCCGGTGGTTCCGCGTCCGACGGGGGCGAGCTATCGGCCCCCTCGGGCTGGAACTGGAACTTGTTGCCGCCGCAGTTCGGACAGCCCGACAGCATCTCCTGGGAGCCGTCCTCGAACCCGCGGCCGCAGTTCGTACACTGATGTGGCATTATTTCCGTGAGACGAGCGCGCTGATGAGGTTCTTGTCCTTGTGGAGGGTCTCGATCTGGTTGGCCGGGCCGATGACCGTGAGCTTCTTCGTCGACTCCTTGCCCATGATCCTGTCGAGGAGGCTCGCGTCGGCGGCCTCGGACTTGGGGTAGGTCTCGATCTCGATACCGTTGAACTCGTCGGGGCTTATCTCGGTCATCGTGACCTCGATGAGCCGGGACTCCTCGTCGGGCGAGAGCCCCTCTTCGAGGATGACGATGTTACCATCGCGCACGCCGTCGAGGATGAGCCGAATCTTCTCCATGGACGTGAGCCCGTCCATGCGCTCACCGCTGATGAGGTCGATCTGGACGCCGTCGCTTGGGTCTTTCACTTCTGCCATCTATATCACCCGAAGTACTCCGCTATCTTGTCGTAGACCTCGTCCATGTTGTCCCCTTCGAGTGCGGACAGCGGGATGGTCTCGTGTTGCGGGTAGGCGTTGCGGATACGCTGGACCGACGAGTCCTCGAGGTCGATCTTGTTCGCCAGAATCAGGACCGGGAGGTCCTGACTCTCGATGATACCGATGAGCATCGTGTTGACCTGGGTAAAGGGGTCCGTCGAGGAGTCGAGCACGTAGATGACGCCGTCGACGTCCTCGCGGAGCCAGTGCATCGCCTCGGCGACGCCCTCGGTGGCCTCGCGGGACCGACGCACCGCGTCGTCTTTCTCCATGTCGTGTTCGAGGAACTCGGTGTAGTCGACCTTCGTCGTCACGCCGGGCGTGTCGACGATGTCGATGGTCACCTTCTTGCCATCGCGCTCGATTTCGACGTTCTCCTTCCGGCGGGCGCGTCGCGTCTCGTGGGGCACGTGACTCTCCGGGCCGACGGCGTCGCCGGTCCAGTCGCGTGCGATGCGGTTCGCGAGGGTCGTCTTGCCCGCGTTGGGCGGTCCGTAGATGCCGATACGCTTCGGGTCTTCTTCCGAGAACAGCGACGCCGCCGCCCTCGAAATGCTGTCTTTGAGATTTGTGAGCAGTCCCATCCTATCCTCCCGCCGCCCGGACGTGCCGGTATGGCGGCTTCTACCTCCAACAGATGCGGGAATTCACTTAAGACTACGTCAGACAAACAGAAGGAATCTGACACGATTGTTGTGGGGGGTCGGTGGGACGAGCGATGGTCGGCGAGTCCGTCGTTCCAGGCGAAACACTGGGTGAACTGGTACGTAACTGGCAGCGTCGCGGGAACCTCGACGAGTCGCCTACGGCGATCCGAACGCGTCGCCGAGAACGGTCTGGAACAGGCCGGCGAGGACGAACGCTCCCGCGAGGACGGCGCTCTCGACGACCCCGTAGTCGAACGGGTACACTACCAGCGCGAGCATCACCACGGCCCCGACGGTGCCGATAACGACGGTGAGGAGTACCTTCGTCCGGGTCTCCATAGGAGAACCAGCGCGGTTCGAACTGTAAACCTATCGACGGATTTGGATCGGATTGGGAGGCCAGCCCCAGCGTCGGCTGGAGCGAGACAGCTTCGGTCCGGCGGGTGTCGTGAATCCGAGCAGAGGGGGAACGGAGAGGCACAGGCGACGGACAAAAATCAAGCTGGACGGGAAGACGAGACGGTCGCGAGCACGGGACGGACCGGAAACAGTCCTCCGCGGGCGCGAGTGAAAACTCGAATCTGGTCTAGGAACCGACAAGAGCCCCCCACTGTCGGGAGTAGCTGGCGACAGTGGGATGCCCCCCACCCCTTCGTTTCAGGTGGAACGGGGAACAGACCCGGGAGCGGCCACGGCGCGACGGGTGTTCGAGAGGGTGACGGGCCGGGACAGTCGCGAGCCAAACTAGGGATTCCTCGGCGGAGACAGTCTCTAGGAACAGTCTAGAACAGGAGTGGCTAGATATGTTTTCTTTTCTTCCTAGTACGGGTTTGGTTGTATGTTATATGATATAAATCTTTCCTAGACTAGCGCCACATCCCAGCTCACGCTGACCCCCCACCCACCCTTCTTCTCCGTTCCACCCGAAACGAAGGGGTGGGGGGGTCTAGTCGGTATCGTGGTTCCGGTTCACACGACTGTATTCGTAATCCCGGTTCGAGTCCCCTACTGCCACTGACAGCACCCCATCAGTCGCACACTGACCGACACGACCCGCCCCGAGTTCCCGTGCAACACACACTCGGACTAACTCGAACCGAACGGTAGCGGGAGCCTCACTCTTCCCCGGACCGGGTTCTCGGCCCGCTAGCCGCCCCGTTGACGCGGTTAACTCACACAGGGACCCCCACTTCCCGTCCAGCCGCGATATGCGCTGGACCGAAATATTTAATATCTATTCAGCCACGGGTTCATGTGGTTCAACTGGACGCACCCGTGCGTGTGGAAACCCTCGGAGGGTGGCCGAAACACGCTCCTCACGTCCGATACAGCGGTTCGCAGACGACACTCCACCTGAAACGGTGGGGTCCCGTTCCCGAGAATGACTGATTCAAACGACGACCCGGAGGCGACTATCGACCCGGAGGAAGACGCTGGCAACTCGACAGCGCTCGGTCCGACAGACGACCAGTCGGCGCCGGATCTGGACGACGTCGTTCTCGACAACCTCGACACCGGCACGGGCGAGGCCTCCGACGAGGCCTCACGGGGCCTGTTCGACGACCTGCTCGAGGGCGAGCCCATCTTCGAGAACAAGGAGGTCCTGCGGCCGTCCTACACGCCCCACAAGCTCCCCCACCGCGAGGAACAGATAAACAACATGGCGACCATCCTCGTCACCGCCCTCCGCGGGGACACGCCGTCGAACATCCTCATCTACGGGAAGACGGGGACGGGCAAGACCGCGAGCGCGAAGTTCGTCAGCGAGGAACTGGAGACCACCTCCCAGAAGTACGAGGTCCCCTGCGAGGTCGAGTACATCAACTGCGAGGTCACCGACACACAGTACCGGGTGCTGGCCCAGCTCGCGAACAAATTCATCAACAAGAACGTCGACGTCATCGACGAGCGCATCGCGGAGCTGGAGGACCTCCAGTCTCGCACACGCGAGGACACGAGCGAGCTCGCCGAGACAGAGTACGACTCCCTGGCGGCCCTCGAAGACGCCATCGAAGCGCTCGAAGCGGACAAAGCGGAGTTCGAGGAGGTCCCCATGACCGGCTGGCCGACCGACCGGGTCTACAGCTCCTTCTTCGACGCCGTCGACTACCACGAACGGGTCGTCGTCATCATGCTCGACGAGATCGACAAGCTCGTCGAGAAGTCGGGCGACGACACCCTCTACAATCTCTCCCGGATGAACTCCGAGCTGGAGAACTCCCGCGTCTCGATTATGGGTATCTCGAACGACCTGAAGTTCACCGACTTCCTGGACCCCCGCGTCAAGTCGAGTCTGGGCGAGGAGGAGATCGTCTTCCCGCCCTACGACGCCAACCAGCTGCGGGACATCCTCCAGGCCCGCGCCGACGTGGCGTTCAAGGGCAACGCTCTCACCGACGACGTCATCCCGCTGTGTGCGGCCTTCGCCGCACAGGAACACGGGGACGCCCGCCGGGCGCTCGACCTCCTCCGGACCGCCGGCGAGCTCGCCGAGCGCGACCAGATCGACGACGTCGAGGAGGACCACGTCCGGCAGGCCCAGGAGAAGATCGAACTCGACCGCGTGGTCGAGGTGGTCCGCACCCTGCCCACGCAGTCGAAGATCGTCCTCTTCGCCATCATCCTGCTGGAGAAAAACGGCGTCCACAACATCAACACCGGCGAGGTGTTCAACATCTACAAGAACCTCTGTGCGGAGATCGACGCCGACGTCCTCACCCAGCGCCGGGTGACCGACCTCATCTCCGAGCTGGATATGCTGGGCATCGTCAACGCCGTCGTCGTCTCGAAGGGCCGCTACGGCCGGACCAAGGAGATCTCCCTGTCGGTTCCGACCGAGGAGACCGAAGCCGTCCTGCTCAGCGACTCCCGGCTCGGTGACATCGACGACGTCCAGCCGTTCGTTCAGGCCCGCTTTGACAACTGAGACGGACGTAATCCACCCGCACCGTACGACCTTATCCCGGCGTCACGGCGGTCGGCCGTGCGGCCTGATTCCACCCGAGCCGAATCTCACCCAGCAGCGGGACACGGTACTCGGCGGTACCGATGACCCAGTCGGGGTCGACCGGCTCGCTGATAGGTGAACTACCGACCTGATCGTACTGCGCGTTGTTGTCGCCTTTGGTGATGAAGCCGCCGGTGTTGTTTTCCCCGCAGTTGGCCAGTTCCTCGCAGTTGTCGGCGCCGCCGATGTACTCCGGGTCGGCCCGGCTGTACCAGTTCTCCCCCGCTTCGACGTAGAACATCGCCCGGTGGATGATTGGCGTCCGCCTGTCGTTCCCGTCGGGTTCGAAGACGATGACGTCGCCGGGCTGCTGGAACTTGGTGTAGCCGCCGGCGTCCGCCGCCGTCACGACGCCGTGCTGGGCGTTCTGGCCAGCGAAGCGCTCTTCCTCCATGACGAACACGAGGTCGCCCTTCTCGATGTGGGGGTCCATGCTCGGGCTCTCGATGGCCACGAGCGGCGGCCAGACGCCGCTGACGGTAAAGAGCAACAGGCCCACGAGGATGACGGCGCCGGCGCTCCCGACGATATCCATGCCGTACTGGACGAACTGCGGGGGGTCGTCGTCGCTCGAAGACGGCCCGTCGTCACCGGACATTCGTACACCGACTACCGGGAGGCGAGCAATCAACGTTCCGTTGTCGCTAGACCCGGACCCAGCCGAGTTCGGGAACCCGGAATTCGGCGGTGCCGATCACCCAGCGGGGACGGACGACGGTGCTCTTCGTGGGCGCTACCTGATCGTATCGTCCGTTGGCGTCACCCAGGGTGACGAACCCGTCGTGAGGTGCCGGGCAGTTGGCCATACTCGTACAGTTCCCGGCGCTACCGCGGTACTCGGGGTCGGCCCGGTCGTACCAGTCCTCACCCGCTTCGACGGCGAACATCGCCCGGTGGATTATGGGGGTTCGGTCCGTGTCGCCGTCCGGCGCGAACACGATGACGTCGCCGGGCCGTCCGAACCGCTCGTAGCCGGACGACTCGGCGGTGACGACGCCGTGTGTCGCGTTCGGGCCCGGGAACCGCTCCTCGGCCATCAGAAACACCATGTCGCCTCGCTCCATCTGTGGCTCCATACTCCCGCTCTCGATGGCCACGAGCGGCGACACCACACCGCTTACGGCGATCAGCAGGACACCGGCGAGGACGACGGTTCCGAGGGCGACGCCGACGTCCCGGACGTACCAGAACCGGGGTCGCTCGACGGAGCTGTCGGGTACCGGGTCCCCATCGGGCGCCTCGCCCGTCGTCCCACCGTCGTTCGACCCGTCGGCTTCCATCCTGTCACGACCTGCGCCCCCCGTTCTAATCAACCTTATGTCACGTTCCCCGTCGGCTCCGCTATGCTTTTGAGAACAGCCCCGCTGAGCAATACTGTGCCACTCTCGACACCGGCCCGTATCGTGGGCGAGCTGGCCAGCCGCGGCTACAACGCCGAGCCCGAGGCTGTGACCCGGCTCGCCGGTGCGCCGGAGTCCGAGACCGCGCTCGAGCGCGCACTGGAAACGATGCCCGACGACGCGCTGAAGCTCACCGCCGACCACGTCGATTCGGTGCTCGACCGGTCGGAATCGCGGGCCGAAGCCACCGCGACGCCGGGGAAAGACAGCGACACCGCGTCGGCCCCAGCCGACACCGAAGACCCCTCTGTTTCAGCTGGAACCCCGCCCGTCCAGTCGACCGACGATGGTGGGGCCGCTCCAGTCGAAACGAAGGGGTCTCGCGACGTCGACCGCTCCCTGCGGGCCATCGAAGTCGCCAACGACATGACCGGCGACTCGACGGGGACCGGCGAGTACAGCGACTTCGTACAGGTGTTCCGGGACCGCTACGAGAAGCTCGCGAGCAAGCTCCGGGGCCGGGTGAACCACCGCCCGACCGACGCCATCGAGAACATGGCCGGCGGGAGCGAGGCCGCCCTCATCGGGATGGTTTCGGACATCCGCTCGACCGCCAGCGGCCACTGGCTGGTCGAACTCGAAGACACGAACGGGACCTTCCCGTGTCTCGTGATGAAAGACCGGCCTATCGCTGATTTGGTCCAGCAGCTCCTCCTCGACGAGGTCATCGCCGTCGACGGGACGCTGGCCGACGACGCCGGAATCCTGTTCGTCGACTCGCTGCATTTCCCGGACGTCCCCCGGACCCACTCTCCCTCGACCGCAGACAGACACGTTCAGGCCGCGCTCATCTCCGACGTCCACGTCGGCAGCCAGGAGTTCATGGCCGACGCCTGGCACCGCTTTACCGACTGGCTCCACACTCCCGAGGCGGAACACGTCGAGTACCTTCTCATCGCCGGCGACATGGTCGAGGGCGTCGGTATCTACCCCGAGCAGGACAAGGAACTGGACATCATCGACATCTACGAGCAGTACGAGCAGTTCTCGGAGTATCTCAAGGAGGTCCCCGGCGACATGGAGATCCGCATGATTCCGGGCAACCACGACGCCGTCCGGCTGGCCGAGCCCCAGCCCGGCTTCGACGAGGAACTCCGCGATATCATGTCGGCCCACGACGCCAGCGTCCACTCGAACCCCGCTCTCGTCACCGTCGAGGGCGTCACCATCCTGATGTACCACGGCGTCTCGCTGGACGAGGTCATCGCCGAACTGCCCGACGAGGAGGCCAGCTACGAGGAGCCCCACAAGGCGATGTACCAGCTCCTGAAGAAACGCCACGTCGCTCCGCAGTACGGCGGCCACACTCGACTCGCACCCGAAGACAGGGACTACCTGGTGATGGAGGAGGTCCCCGACGTCTTCCATACCGGCCACGTCCACAAACTCGGCTGGGGGAAGTACCACAACGTCCTCGCACTCAACTCGGGCTGCTGGCAGGCCCAGACCGAGTTCCAGAAGTCCGTCAACATCGACCCCGACTCGGGCTATGCGCCCGTTCTGGACCTCGATACGCTGGATATGACGGTCCGCAAGTTCGCCTGAGAACCTTTTTCACCCGGGGGTTCGCGCTCGCCGATGGCGAGCGCTCAACCCCGGGTCAAAAACGTTCGCGAAAAAGGCGCGAATCGCCGACTCACGGCTTCGCCGTTCGTCAACGCGGTCGCAAGCGACCGCGCTTGCGGCGATTCGCGTGAACCGGCGGCTACGCCGCCGGATGCTCGCTTTGACCAACCTGCCCTTCCCCGTCTTCGCGGCACGGAGGCCGCTCACGGCCACAGCATCGGTGGTTCGGACCGACTTCCTCACAGACGCCGTCCGTCGTCACCGACAGGCCACCAAATTCGCCGCGACCGCGGACCACCAGCGCCCTTCGCCGTTCAGGCGAGAGTTAAGGGGGTCCCCGTTCAGTATCCCCGTGTATGAGCGACGACGACCACGGATTCGAGACAGACGCGCTACACGTCGGCCAGGAAGAGCCGGACAGCGAAGCCCGCGCACGGGCGCCGCCAATCTACCAGACCACCTCCTACGTCTTCGAGGACGCCGAAGACGCTGCCGCCCAGTTTGCACTGGAAAAACCGGGCCACATCTACTCCCGGCTGATGAACCCCACTGTCGGCCAACTGCAAGAACGGCTGGCCGCGCTCGAAGGCGGGGTGGGTGCCGTCGCCACCGCGTCGGGGATGGCCTCGCTCAACCTGGCGACCTTCCTGCTGGCGGACGTCGGCGACAACGTCGTCACCGCCTCCTCGCTGTACGGCGGGACCTACACCTACTACACCCACACCGCGCCACGGAACGGCGTCGAGACGCGCTTCGTCGACACGCTGGACTACGACGCCTACGCCGAGGCCATCGACGACGACACGGCCTACGTCCACTGTGAGACCATCGGCAACCCCGCGCTGGTGACGCCGGACCTAGAGCGGCTCGCCGACATTGCCCACGACCACGGCTGTCCCTTCTTCGTCGACAACACCTTCGCGACGCCGTATCTGTGCAACCCCATCGAGCACAGCGCGGACCTCGTCTGGAACTCCACGACGAAGTGGATCCACGGCCACGGCACCACCGTCGGTGGCGTGCTGGTCGACGGCGGCTCGTTCCCCTGGGAGGAGCACGCCGAGAAGTACCCCGAAATCGCCGGCGACAATCCGGCCTACCACGGCGTCAACTTCCAGGAGCGCTTTGGCGACGCCGCCTTCACCTACGCCGCCATCGCCCGCGGGCTGCGTGACCTGGGCTGCAGCCAGTCCCCCTTCGACGCCTGGCAGACGATGCAGGGCCTGGAGACCCTGCCCACGCGAATGGACCGCCACTGCGACAACGCCATGGCCGTCGCTGAGTTCCTCGACGACCACCCCGAGGTCTCGTGGGTCACCTACCCCGGTCTGGAGGACCACGAGACCCACGAGGCCGCGAGCAAGTACCTGGACGGTGGTTACGGCGGCATGATTACGTTCGGGCTGGAGGCGGGCTACGACGCCGCCCGGAGCACCGTCGAGTCGACCGAAATCGCCTCGCTGCTGGCGAACGTGGGCGACGCCAAGACCCTCATCATCCACCCCGCCAGCACGACTCACCAGCAGCTCACCGACGAGGAGCAGGCCGCCGCCGGCGTCAGTGGCGACATGGTCCGGCTCTCCGTCGGAACCGAGGCCGTCGACGACATCGTCGCCGACCTCGACCAGGCCATCGAATCGTCGTCCTAACCCGCCAGTTTCCCAGTTTTTGCGCCCGTCTTCCGATAGTTCCTGCCCGGCCTGTGGCTGTGGGACGATAGAACCGGACCGCTGACTACGCCGGCTACAGGACGCCGCGGTCTTCCAGCAGTTCGTACAGTTCGTCCATCGTCGAAACCGTCACGTCACACGCGGGCTCGACGGCCGGTTTCGGCTCGAACCCGACGGCCAGCCCCGCCACTTCGAGCATCGGCAGGTCGTTGGCGCCGTCACCGATTGCGATGGTGTCCTCGCGGTCCTCGCCGACGATGGCCGTCGCGACTTCGAGGGCGTCGTCTTTCGTCCCCTCGATGAGCGGGCCCTCGACGTCGCCGGTCAGGTGGCCGTCGGCCACCGGAAGCCGGTTCGCCACGATGGCGTCGACCTCGACCCCCTCCTTTTCGAGTGCAGCTTCGACCCCACGGTCGAACCCGCCGGTGAGGATGGCGACGTAGACGCCTGCTTCCCGCAGCGCCGCGATGACGTCGGCCGCGCCGGGACGCAGCTGAACCTCGTCGAAGGCCGCCTGGGCCTGCTCGTCGGGCAGGTCCGCGAGCAGCTCACAGCGCTGGCGCAGGCTCTCGGCGTACGCTATCTCGTTGTTCATCGCCCGCTCGGTGATATCGGCCATGTCCTGGGCGGTGCCGTTCTGGTTGCCCAGCAACACGGTCATCTCCGAGTCGGAGAGGGTGCCGTCGAAGTCGAAGGCGACTAGCATTGCCCGGGTGTTTGGCGGCGGGGGTTTTCTAACTCACCATTTGAGCCAGGCTGGCGCGTGGCCCGACGGGCCACACCGTTCGGTACGACGTTTTTGTCCCCCTGGGCCGTAGCGGCTCCCGTATGCAGAAAGTCTCCGTCGAGGACATCGAACCGCAGGCGATGGGTAGTGACGTCGACCGACGCGGACTCGCCGACCCGCTGGGGACCACGGACGTGGCGATGAACCGGTACGTGCTGGAACCAGGCGAGGCGTTCTCGCCCGGCCTCCACGCCCATCTCGACCAGGAGGAGCTGTTCTACGTCGTCGACGGCACGGCGACGTTCGAGCACCGCTCGGACCCGGCCGGCGAGAGCGAGACGGTCGAGGTCGGCCCCCACGAGGCGATTCGCTTCGCGCCCGGCGACTTCCAGCAGGGGCGCAACGAGAGCGACGAGCAGGTGGTCGCGCTGGCGGTTGGCGGGCCCAGAGAGACGACGGAAGGACGGCTCGCACAGCCCTGTCCCGAGTGTGACAGCGACGTGCTGGCGCTGGCCGCCGGCGACGACGGGCCTGTCCTCCGGTGTCCGGACTGCGGGGCCGAGATGCCTGCGGACCTCTAAAGCGGTCGACGAGAGCCGTTCGAAACCGCTCTATGGCTTGGGCGGCGGCCCGTCGTAGGCGTCCATATCCTGATAGAAGTTCAGCAGCGCGAACTTCAGCTTCTCGGGACCGATGTCGACCATCTCCTTTCGCTCTTCGGGCGGGAACCGGCCCCGGACGGCGTAGTCGTGCATCTCCATCTCTGCCGCTTCGGTGTAACGCTTGTCGAGCAGGATGCGGGCGCCGAAGTCCTCGGGCGAGCGGACCACCCGGCCCAGCGCCTGTCTGGTCTTGCGGACAGTGGGGATCTCGACGGCGTAGCGCCAGCCGGCCTCGTCGTCGGTCGTCCCGTCCCCGCTCTCCCCGAAGGCGGTCTGGTAGGCGTCCTGGACGGCCTCCATCCGGTCGTCGAGGTGTGGATACGGAACCCCGAGTACGACGACGGTGCGGGCGTCGTCACCGTCGTAGCTCACGCCCTCACCCAGAGTGCCCCACAGCGAGGTAAAGAGGACGACGCCGTCGTCGTCGGTGAACGCGTCGCGCAGGTCCCGAGCCTGTTTCCCCGGCTCGTCCAGATACCGGGTCCCGCTGACCGCGACCATCTGGTGGTAGCGCTGGGCTTCGCTGTAGGAGGGACAAAAGACGAGCGTGTTACCCGGCGTGAAGCGGATGATATCCTCCAGGGTCCGCGCTATCGTTCGCTGGGTCTCGGGGTCGTCGCGCTCGCTCGAAAACAGCGCCGGCCCGGAGACGGCGTAGGTCCGGCGCCGGTCTTCCGGAAACTGGTCGCCGTAGGCCATCGTCACCGGGTCGGAAAGGCCGACGACGTCCTCGGTCACGTCGAAGGGTCGGACGGTGGCGCTCATCAGGACGGTCGCGTGCAAATCGTCGAACAGCTCGCGGGTCACCTGCTCGGGGATGCAGGTGTACAGCTCAGCGCGGCCGTACACGTCGTTCGTGGACTCGTCCCGGCGGACGCTGACGACGGGGTACTGGCCGGCGGCGTCGGACTCGGAGAGCCAGTCGGCGAGGAAGCCGGCGGCCTGCAGCGTCTGGCACTCCTTGCGGGTGTCCAGCTTCCCCTCTTTGAACTGCTCCTCGTAGCGCTCGTCGAGTTCCCGACCCAGGTCCAGTGCCTGATCGACCTCCTCGTGAAAGCCCGGCCCGCTGTAGGCCTGGAAGAACGCGAGCGTCAGGTCGTCCTTTCGGTCCTCGTTGGCGATGGTGATGTCGTCCCAGTGCTCGTCGACGGCCTCGCGGTCGCCAAAGCCAAAGGAATCCTCGTAGGTCTCCACCAGTGCGTCCCGAAAGGTCGTGAGGACGTTCCCGGCGTTCTCCGCACGGGCGTCCTCGACGCCGGAGAGCTCCTCGATGGCCCCCTCGAGCGTGTTCTCGGTCAGCGTGCGGCGGGCGTGGTCGCGGGCCGCCGACTCGACGTTGTGGGCCTCGTCGAAGACGGCGATGATCTCCTCGGGGTCCCGGCCTATCCAGCGGAAGAACTGCTCGCGGATGGTCGGGTCCAGCAGGTGATGGTAGTTACAGACGACGAGGTCGACACCCTCCATCCCCTCCTTGAGGAGTTCGTAGCCACACATCCCGCGGTCGCCGGCGTACTCGTAGACGTCGTCTGGCGTGCGAACGTCGTCGTAGAGCCAGGCGTAGAACTCGCTGGTGTCGACCGTGAGGTTCCGGTAGTAGTGGTCACAGGTCGACCGCTCGCTCTCGAGTTCGGCCCGCTCCTCCTGCAGATCGCGCAGCTCCTCGACGACGGCGTTTCTGGCCTCCATCGCCTCGCTGTCGCCGTCCTGGCCCGCCGCCAGCAGCTCGCCCTCGCGGTCCTCGAGCTGGGCGATGTCCCCTTCCACGTCGACCAGTTCCCGCGTCGTATCCCGCAGCGCCTGACACTCCTCGTAGTCCACGTCGATGTGACACATCGACCCCTTCCCGCGGAAGACGACCGCCCGAAGGCGTTCCTGCTGGGTGATGGCGCGGGCGTCCTCGACGAACTGGCGCATCTGCTGGTGGACGTTGGTCGTGATGACGACGGTCTTGCCCGTCTCGCGGGCGTGTTCCAGCGCCGGGACGAGCGACGCCAGCGTCTTGCCCGTCCCGCAGGCCCCCTCGAAGAGGACGTCGTCGCCCTCCCCCAGCGCCTCGTAGATGGTGTCCATCGCCTCGCGCTGGTGATCGTAGGGCTCCTCGAAGGGGAAAAAGCGGAGATAGCCGTCGTCTGTCGTCACTGGGGGGTAGTTGGCCGTTATCGGGCAAAAGGGTTCGGCACTAGCTACCGTCTCCGATACTCTTCCTGGCAGCGGCGACGAGACCACGAACTGCCAGAAAGCCCCGACCCGTTCGACTCGGGCGACTCGCTGTGGTCCTCGTCGCTCCCTCCGGTCGCTCCTGCGGTCCTTGCATCGTCGGCCTTCGTCGAACGGGTCGCCCCTTTCAGTCCCACCCGCGGTGATTGGTCAACCGGCTACACGTTCCTGTTCTCGCCCGTTCGCCGACACGCCCCGGCAGTCACTTGCCTCAGCAGTCCTTCGTTGGGATATGCATCGCTCGCTCGCCGTCGTCACGCTCGTAGTGCTGGCGGGCTGTAGCGGCCTGGGTTTCGGGCCCAGCGGCGACACGCCGTCGGTGACGCCCGTCCCCGTCGCCACGCCGGACCCCTCGGCCGTCGAGGTGCCCCGGACGAACGGGAGCGTCGACATCGACGCCGTGCTGGCGCGCCACGACGCGGCGCTTTCCGACCGGAGTTTCCACCGCCGCGTCGTGCGCGAGGGGCCACAGAACACCCGGGACGTGTGGGTGGACCGCGAGCGCGATATCGTCCGGGTCCGCCGGACGCTGGGCCCAATCGTCGACGACGCTATCGTCACCGACGGGACCGTTTACCGGGCGGCCAGCGACGACCCCGACCGGGACTACGTCAGCGAGTCCAGCGACGAGACGGTGCCGTACGTCCCCAGCCAGTCCGGGGCGGCGCGTCTCCGACAGGTGTTGCTCGAGGACGGCTACCGGCGCGTGGGGACGGTCCGGCGCGGCGGGCGCAATCTGGCGGTCGTCGCCGTCAACGCCACGGGGCGGGGCGGGGGCCCGGACCCCTCGATTTCGGTACAGTCCCAGCTCCTCGTCGACGGTGACGGCGTCGTCAGAGCGGTCGATCACTGGGAGCGCCGGCCCGACGGCACGGTGGTCGCCTTCGAGATGGAGGTCACCACCGACACGGAGCGGGTGCCGGTGCCGTGGTGGGCCGAGGATATCGGGCTGTACAGGTGAGGGCGGCTGGCCGCGTCAGGCCGCGTCCGGGACCGCCTCGGGCTCGATGTACACCTTGCGGATGTCACCGTTGGTCGCTTTCAGGTCCGCCTCGATGGCGGTGATGGCGTCGTCTATCGCCTCGGTTTCGAGTCCGTCGACGAAGGCGATATCGGCCGAGACGATGACCTCGTTCGGCCCGAAGTACACCGTCCGGAAGTCGACGATGGATTCGACGTGCTCGTTGCCGGTGATGACGTCACGCAGTCGCTTGCCCTCGTCGGCGGGGAGACTCTCGCCCAGCAAGAGCCGCTTGTTCTCCCAGGCCAGTGCGAGGGCAAAGCCCATCAGCATGATGCCGATGAGCACCGCCGAGAGCTGGTCGTAGACGGGGTTGTCGGTCAGCTGTGCGAGGACGAGCCCGGCGAGCGCGATGACGATACCCAGCAGCGCGATGGTGTCCTCGGTCAGTGCCGTCAGCGTCGTCACGTCGCTTGTCTTGCGGAACGCCTCCCGGTAGCTCCCCCAGTCGTTGCGTTTCATCTGGCGTTGCATCTCCGCGCGGGCCTTGTACAGCGCCCACGTCTCGAAGACGAACGCGCCGGCCAGCACAGTGTAGTTGACCCACAGCGGGTCCAGCCACGCCGGCGGCGTGTACTGGATGAACAGGAAGTCGATGCCGCCGCTGCCCCCGCCGTGGCCACCGTGGCTGGTCAGCTCGCTGTAGCCGTGTTTCAGGCTCTCCCAGCCGGCGATACCGAACAGAAAGACGGAGACGAGGAAGCTGTAGAAGAACTGCGACTTGCCGTAGCCGAAGGGATGCTGTCGGTTGGCCTCCCGACCGGAGTAGCGGATGCCGATGAGGAGGAACACCTGGTTCCCGGTGTCGGAGAGCGAGTGGTACGTCTCCGACAGCATCGCGGCGCTGCCGGTCAACAGGAAGCCGAAGAACTTCAGGATAGCAATGGCTCCGTTGGCGACCAGGGCGGCCATGACGACTGATTTGCTGCCTGCCATTATGCCCCCCTCACGATGCCGGGTGAAAGTGGTTCTGGATTTATATCTGGAGCAGAAAGGAAGCGTATGCTCACCGTCATCTCGGACACTCACGGCACCGACGGCCACCGACTCACCGGCCACACCCTCGATGCGGTCCGTGCCGCCGACCACGTCGTCCACGCCGGCGACTTCACGACCGAGGCCGTCTACGACGCCATCGCGGCCGAGGCCGCCGGCCTGACGGCGGTCACCGGCAACAACGAGCGGCCCGCACTGCGCGAGCGCCTGCCCGCCGAGGCCACCGTCGAGTGGGCGGGCTACCGCATCCTCGTCGTCCACGGCCACCGCCACTCCGACACCGCTCTCGGGATGCTCGCCCGGCAGGAAGACGCCGACGTCGTCGTCGTCGGTCACTCCCATCGGCCCGAACTCGGCGAACTGGACGGTCGGCTGCTCGTCAACCCCGGCAGCTACGCCGACCCGCGCCGGTACCGCCCGGCCCACGCCGAACTCGATGTCGACGAGGGGACGCTCCGGGCTCGCCTGCGCTCGCCCGACGGGGAGACGTTCGAGACGGTCACACGGCCGCGGTGACCCGACGCGACACGCGCCAGGCCACCCCGAAACCTCTATGTCCGGTGGCCGTCAACCGCCGGCTATGATAGAGGTCGGCCTGCTCACCTGGGTGCTTCTCGCTCTCGTGCTGGGCTTTTTCTTCTTTCTCTACCTGATGGTCCGTCGGACCATCCTCGGGTTCAAAGAGGGCGTCCAGGGCGGCCGCGAGAACTAGCCGCCGGCGAAAAGGGTTTGACTGCGACGCCGGAGTTGCAGGTATGGACCCGCGAATCCGCGAACACGCGTCCGTCGTCGTCGACCACTCCATCGACCTGAGCGAGGGCGACGACCTCGTCATCGACGCCCATCCCGTCGCCGAGGACCTCGTCGTCGCGCTCCACGAACTCGCCGCCGACCGCGGCGCGAACCCGCTCGTGGTGCAGGACCGCCTGGGCGAGCGCTACCAGCGGGCCTTCCTGCGCAACCGCGACGAGTTCGAGACCCCCGGCCACATGGAGGCCCTCTACGAGGCGATGGACTGCTACATCGCCATCCGAGGCAACGCGAACGTCACCGAGACCAGCGACGTCGCCCCCGAGACCAACGCCGCCTACCAGCAGGCGATGCAACCCCTGCTCGCCGAACGGCTCTCGAAGCCGTGGTGTCTCACGCAGTACCCCGCCGCCGCGAACGCCCAGCTCGCGGGGATGTCCACCGAGGCCTACGAGGACTTCGTCTGGGACGCCGTCAACAAGGACTGGGACGCCGTCCGCGAGCACCAGTCCCAGATGGTCGACATCATGGACCCGGCCGACGAGGTCCGCATCGTCTCGGGCGATACCACCGAGGTGACGATGTCCGTCGCCGGCAACCCGACGCTCAACGACTACGGCGAGAAGAACCTCCCCGGCGGCGAGGTCTTCACCGCGCCCGTGGCCGACAGCGTCTCCGGCGAGGTGCTGTTCGACAAGCCGCTCTACCACCAGGGTCGGGAGATTACCGACGTCTCCCTCCGCTTCGAGGACGGCGAGGTCACAGAGCACAGCGCGGGCAAGAACGAGGACCTCCTCTCGGAGGTGCTCGCCACCGACGAGGGCGCCAGCCGGCTCGGTGAGCTCGGTATCGGGATGAACCGCGACATCGACCGCTTCACCTACAACATGCTGTTCGACGAGAAGATGGGCGACACCGTCCACATGGCCGTCGGCCGCGCCTACGAGGAGACTGTCGGCGAGGAGAACGAACAGAACGACTCCGCGGTCCACGTGGACATGATCGTCGATATGTCGGAGGACTCGTACATCGAGGTCGACGGGGAGAAAGTGCAGGAGGATGGGACGTTCGTGTTCGAAGATTAGGGCTCTCCACGCGAACGCAGCGAGCCGCGGAGGCGTAGCGAGGTGTCGGGCGCAGTCGGGCTTATCACCTTAGAACGCCAATATGTACTATGAGCGACCAACCATCCCTCCTCGTCCGTGCCGTCTGGTTCCTGCTCGTGGGCTGGTGGCTCACCGGCATCTGGCTCTCCGTCGCGTGGCTGTTGAACGTCACCATCATCGGCATCCCGCTGGGCATCAAGCTGATAAACTGGGTCCCGTACGTCCTCTCGCTGAAGAAACGCGAGCGGTACGTCCGCGAGGGCGAGGGTGCGTCGCAGTACTCCATCCCCGTGCGGGCGGTGTGGTTCCTGCTCGTGGGCTGGTGGGCCAGCGGCATCTGGACCGGCGTCGCCTACACGCTGACGCTCTCTATCGTCGGTATCCCCCTCGCCGTCTGGATGTACGGCAAGCTCCCGTTCGTGGTGTCGCTGTACAACTACTAGCGAAGGGTTCTCTTTGCTCTGTGCCATTGTGCCTCTATGGCACTCGGTCAGCTCGAACTCGCCGCGCGTGTCCTCGCGGGGCTGTTCGTCATCGTCACCCCCACCCTGCTGTTTCTCGGCCTCTGGCGCGGTCTGCAGTCGATGCAAGACGACGCGCTCGTCCAGCGGGTCAAACAGCGGGCCGAGGGCAACGAGGGACCGGAACTCTCGCTCAATCCGGCAGCCTCGCCCGACTCGCCCGTCGTGACCTGCTCGACGTGTGGCGCGGGCAACCGCGACGGCGTCGCCTACTGTCGGCAGTGTTTCTCGCCGCTCTAGCACCTTTTTCTGCGTCGGGTCGGTTCGCGCTGCTCACCGACCACTCCTCGAAAAACGTGCGCGAAAAAGGCGGGACCTCCCTTCGGTCGGTCCCGTGAAACCGCGCCTTCGGCGCGGTATGCTAGTCGTCCGCAGTGGCTCGGCTTCCACTGGCCGGCCCCGACAGCGGTGTCCTGGCACCTTTTTCTGCGTCGGGTCGGTTCGCGCTGCTCACCGACCACTCCTCGAAAAACGTGCGCGAAAAAGGCGGGACCTCACTTCGTTCGGTCCCGTGAAACCGCGCCTCCGGCGCGGTATGCTAGTCGTCCGCAGTGGCTCGGCTTCCACTGGCCGGCCCCGACAGCGGCGTCCGCTCGACGACCGTCCCGTCGTAGGTCGGGTACTGCTCGACGATTTCGCCCTTGGGCACGTCGCCCTCCTCGACCATCTCTTCGAGGAGCCACCAGGCGAGTTCGACGTGCTCTGACTTGGTGACGTAGAACTCCTCGGGGACGCTAAGCTCTTCGAGGCGAGCCTCGCTGACCCACGCCTTCCCGTAGACGAGGGTGCCGTCCTCGGTGACGTCGTCGAACTCCCGGCGGATGTTCTCGGCCATCCGCTTGAGCCGGGAGCGGTGCTGGGCGGCGTCCTTGAAGACGCTGGTACAGAAGTACACCTTCTCGTGGTCGCCCATCTGTTCGAGGATGTCGTGGCTCCCCTCGACGGCGCTCATGTGGTCTTCCTTGAGTTCGAAGCCCTCCTCCTGCATCCGGCGGTAGTTCCCGTCGGACATCTCGAACTCGTTGATGTTACAGAAGTCCGCGGCGCCCTCGTCGAGGAACTCGAGGAACTCCGGCTCGGCGCGGATACCGGGAATCTCGAAGGCCGGCGTCAGCCCCTCCTCGCGGGCGATGTAGAGGATTTCTTCCCACTCGGTGCCGTGCATATCGCCCCAGAGCTCCAGGGGCGGGTGGAAGCGAATCTCGTCCAGCCCCGCTTCCGAGAGCCGGCGCATATTCTCTCGGCCGCCGGTGATACCGGTGTAGAGGTGGGTGTGGTGGTCCTCGCCGAACTCGTCTTTGAGCAGTTCGAGGTAGTGACAGGTCCGGTCGAGGACTTCCTGGGGTTCCCCGCCGGTGATGGAGGTCCCCAGCGCGCTCATGCGCTTTGCCTCCTCGATGACGTCGCTGTCGTCCTCGATGGGACGCTCGTTGGCGTACATCTGGGTGACGTTCTTGCGGTTCTCCCCGAGGGGGCAGTAGAAACAGTCCCGCTGGTCGCAGTAGCCGTAGACGAACAGCACCATCTTCCCGCCCTTGGCGCACTGTTCGCAGCCCTCGGAGATCATCGTATACGGCTAGGACTCCGTCCAGCGGGAAAAAGCGTGCGCATCGGCGTCGGTATGGTGTGGGTCGGCATGGGGCAGCTCCGGCCGACCGGCTTCGGGCGGCGACTCGCGCTCCCGCGGCCTTATGCCGGCGGCACTCCCCGGCACTCCCATGGACGCCGCTGCCCGCAAGCGCGGGCTCGCCATCGTGCTGGCCGTGGTCTTTCTGGACCTGCTTGGCTTTGGCATCATCATCCCTATCCTCCCGTACTACACCCGCTCGTTCCCCGGCGGGACGGAGTTCGTCATCGGCCTGCTGGCGGCCTCCTATTCGGCGATGCAGTTCGTCTTCGCGCCGCTACTGGGGTCGCTGTCGGACCGCGTCGGCCGCCGGCCGGTGCTGGTGGTCTCCCTGCTGGGCTCCGTCGTCGCCTGGACCGTCTTCGGGCTGGCCGAGGCGCTGTGGCTCCTCTTTCTCGCCCGGATGCTGGCCGGCGCCATGGGCGGGAACCTCTCGACCGCTCAGGCCTACGTCGCCGACGTGACGCCGCCCGAGCGGCGGGCCGCGGCGCTGGGGTACATCGGCGCGGCCTTCGGCCTCGGCTTCATTTTCGGGCCGGGTATCGGCGCCGTGTTGAGCTTCGACGCGACCATCGCCGCCGTCGACGCCGTCGCCCCGGCCGCGATTCCCGTCACCCGGTTCTCGCTCCCGAGCTTCGCCGCCGCCTTCTTCAGCCTCTGTGGCGTCGTCGTCGCGCTCGCCTTCCTCCCCGAATCGCGCTCGCCGGGCACTGCCGGTCGCTCCGAGCGCCCGTCGGCCATCGCCCGGCTCCGGGCCGCCGTCGTCACCCCCGGGCTGCGGGAGCTGCTGTCGGCCTTCTTTCTGGTCTCCTTTGCCTTCTCGGGCGTCACGGTCATGTTCATCCCCTACGTCGCCGACGTCTACGGCTACACGGCGACCCAGAGCGCGCTCCTGCTGACGTACATCGGCCTGCTCGCGGTCCTCACTCAGGGCGTGCTCATCGGCCGGCTGACAGCCCGCTACGGGTCGGTTCCGCTGTCGCTGGGTGGGGCGACGCTGCTCGCGGTCGCCGTCGGGGCGCTCCCGTTCTCCCGAACGCTCGGCGCGGTCTTCCCGGACCTCACGGGGGTCGCTCCGTTCCTCACCGGGGACGTCCTCGGCCTGCTGGCGATTCTGACGCTGCTGCCGGTCGGCAACGGCATCCTCTCGGTGACGCTGACAGCGCTGGTCTCGGGGCGGGCCAGCGCCGACCTGCAGGGCAGCGCCTTCGGCGTCACGCAGGGGGCCGGGAGCCTCGCCCGCACCGTCGGCCCGCCGGTGATGGGCGGGCTCTACGCCGTCGTCGGCTACTGGGCGCCGTTCGTCGCCGGGAGTCTCCTGTTGCTCCCGGTCCTCCTGCTCGTCTCCAGACTGGGCCGCGACGAGACGCCACCGGACCCCCGACCGGCCGACCCCGGCCACGTCAGATAGGCACGCCGTTGATACGTGTCAGATTCCAACAGGAACTATGGACGACGAGGAGTCCGACCCGGTCGGCGGGTCGCTCCCCACAGGCGACTCAGTCGACGAGCGGGTTCTGGCGGCCAGCGAGGAACTCATCCGCTACGTCGAGGTCGTCGCCGCGCTGGTCATCGTGTTACTGTTCGCCATCGGCGTCTTCGACCTCGGGCTCCAGATATTCCGGAGCGCTCTCAGCGGCCGCATCACCGACCCGCTGGTCGTGGTCGGCTTCATCGACACCGCCCTCTTACTGTTTATCATCGTCGAGGTGTACCAGACCGTCGTCGCCTACACCCAGGAGAGCGAGACGCGCCGCATCGTCCGGCTGGTGATCTACACCGGCGTCATCGCGATGGTCCGGAAAGCCATCATCTTCCGGACGGGTGAGTACGCCAACGAGGCGGCTGCGCTGATGGCCGCCGGGTCGTACACGCTCATCATTATCGGTCTCGCCGTGTTGCTCGTCGTGGAACGCCGCACGTAAGCCACGGGGCGTCGCTGGTCGTCGAGTGACGCACCACGTAGCGTGCCACACTGTACCGCGCCCGAAGACAGTTAAACGACGCTGGCATACGACCGAGCAATGCTGCTGGTGCTGTGTGTGGACTTAGACGACGACCTCGGTCGCAAGACCGACGTCGAGACGCCCGTGGTCGGCCGCGACAACGTCGTCGACGCAGCCGTCGCGCTGGCCAGCGCCGACCCGGAGGACTCCGACGTGAACGTCCTCTTCGAGGGGGTCCACATCGCCGACTCGATAGACGACGAGCCCGTCGAGGTCGCGGCGGTCACCGGCGTCGACGCCGGCGACGTCGCGGCCAACCGGGCCGTCGGCGAGGAGGTCGACACCGTGCTCGCGTCGCTGGCCGCGAGCGAGGACGTCCGCGCGCTCGTGGTGACCGACGGCGCCCAGGACGAGTCCGTGGTGCCGGTCATCCGCTCGCGCATCCGCATCGACGGGGTCCGCCGCGTCGTCGTCCGGCAGGCACAGGACCTAGAATCGATGTACTACACCATCAAGCAGGTGCTCGACGACCCCGAGACGCGCGGGACGATTCTCGTCCCGCTTGGCATCCTGCTGCTCATCTACCCGATGACCATCGCCGTCGAGTCGCTGGGCTATCCGGGGTCGGCACTGGGCATCATCTCCGGACTGCTGGGCCTGTACGTACTGGGACGCGGGCTCGGCGTCGAGCGTATCCTCGACAAGGCCGTCGACCGCGCGACCTCCGGCTTCTACGGCGGTCGCATCACCATCATCACCTACGTCGTCGCCGCCGCCCTGCTGGCTATCGGCGGCGTCAGCGGCGTCACCGCCTACGAGAACCAGCCCAAACCCCTCTCGGCCGTCGAGGTGCTGGCGGCGCTGGTCAACGGGGCCGTCCAGTGGTTCGCCGCCGCGGGCATCACTTCCAGTCTGGGCCGGGTCACCGACGAGTATCTCAACGGCGCCTTCGAGTGGCGCTACCTGAACGCGCCCTTCTACGTGCTGGCCATCGGCGCCGTACTCCACGGCCTCTCCGCCTTCTTCCTCGGTAGCCGGACGCTGGAGTATCTCGCGGTCGTCCTCACCGGCGGCACGCTGCTGGGGCTGGCGAGCACGCTCGCGTTCGCCATCGCCGAGTCCCGGCTCGACGGCGCCGAGCGTCACAACCAAGGCCCCGGCGGCCCCTCCTCGGAGTGATGTACGTCTCCCGCGCCGTCAGAAGCATCCGCGCCGAGCCCATCGAGGGCGAGTCGGTCGCGCTCGCGCTGACGACGGCCGACGACGCCGACCCCGACGCCGTCGCCGCGGCCGCCGAAGCCGCCGGTGCGACCGTCGAGCGCCGCCTCCAGTTCGACGACCTCGCGGTCTCGGTCCCCCACGAGGGGGTCGCCGACGTCTGTGCCATCGACGGGCTCGACGCCGTCGAGACGACCGACGCCATCGCTATCACGACCGAAGCGGCGACCGACGAGGATGTCGAATTCGACGGCTAATCCCACGGTCAGCTTCGTCGTGCCCGCCAGCAACGAGGCCGACCTGCTCCCGGCGACGCTGTCGGCTATCGACGCTGCGGCCGCGTCGGTCGCCCACGAGACACTCGTCGTCGACGGCGACAGCGACGACGCCACGCGAACTGTCGCCCGCGACCACGGCGCCCGGGTGATACGCGCCCGTCCGACAGGCCAGGGCGACGCCAGACACCGCGGCGCCCGCCACGCGAGCGGCCGCTGGCTCGCCTTCGTCGACGCCGACACCCGCGTGCGGCCAGACTACCTCGAGGCGATGCTCGCGTTCGTCCGCGAGCGCGACCTCGCCGGCGCCAACAGCCGGTGTCGCGTCACCGGCGGCTGGCGAACCGTCCCGTTCGAACTCCTCTTCAACCACGGGTTGCCCAGACTGTCGCCGCCGCCGTTCCCGGGGTTCAACGTCTTCGTCTCGCGGCCGGCGTACTTCGACGTCGGCGGCTTCGCGAGCGGGCCAAACGAGGACCTCACCTTCAGCCGTCGGCTCGGGCGGAGCTACCCCACTGCCACCTGTCCGCGTGTCCTCGTCGAGACCTCCGGTCGGCGGATGACCGAGGACGGGCTACTCCGGACGGTCGGCCACTACACGGGACTCGAGTACCGCCGATTGTGTCGGCTCGCCGAAAGCCGTAACTGACTCGTAATACTTGACTGATACTGGAGTATGAGCGCGCTCACCCATCCCGTCGTCGTCCTCGGGATGCTATCGACGGGGCTCGCACTGCTCATCGCGGGGGTGACGTGGCAACAGCGAGCGACGCGGGGCGCGCGGACCTACACACTGTTGATGGTCACGCTGGCCGTGTGGTCGACGCTGTACGTCGGGCAGCTACTCCTGCCCACAGTCGAGGGCAAGGAGCCGTGGTTCGTCGCCCGCCACGCGATGAGCCCGCTGTTCGCGATGGCGTTCTGGGTCTTCGCCGCCCAGTACACCGACCGGCGCGAACTGCTCGAGCGCCGGCTACTCGTCCCCATCGTCGCCGTCGGCCTCGCCTTCGTCGCCCTGGTCCTGCTGAACCCCGGCGAACTGTACTGGTCGGCGCTCACGCTCGACACCATGGGCCCGCTCTTCCTGCTGGAACTCTCCTTTGGCCCGCTGTTCTGGCTCAACTGCGTCTACATCTTCGGCGTCGTCGCCACCGCCCACGTCGTCATCGTCGACACGTGGAAACGCACCTTCGCCAGCTACCGCCCCCAGCTGCTGGTGATGACCGCCGTCGGCTCCATCGAGTTCCTCCTCTCCCTGCTCTTTCTCTCGGAACACACGACCCTCATCCCGGCGCTGAACCCCTGGCCCAACGTCCAGCTCATCACCTACGGCGCGACCATCGCCGCCCTCCCCATCGGCTGGTCGTACGTCAACGACTTCCTCTTCGACATCCAGCCCCTGGCCCGCCAGGCCGTCGTCGAGAGCATGGACGACGCCGTCTACGTCGTCGACAGCGAGGGGACGATTCGCTACACGAACCCGCCGGGGAACCGACTGCTGGGCCGACCCCCCGACGCCGACGCCCCGACCGAACCCGTCGCCGACGTCTTCGCCGCCCGCCCGACACTCCTGTCCTGTTACGAGCGCGCCGTCGCCGGCGACCCCATCGACGACGACACCATCCTCGCCTGCGATATCGACGGCGAGCAGCGCTTCTACGACATCGGCGTCTCGACGGTGACCAACTCCACGGGCGAGGCCGCCGGCGTCGTCGTCGTCGGCCGCGACATCAGCGAGGAACGCCGCCAGCGCGGCCAGCTCCAGGTCCGGACCGCCCAGCTCGAACGCCAGAACGAACGCTTAGACCAGTTCGGCCAGTTCGTCTCTCACGACCTGCGCAACCCCATTCAGGTCGCCTCGGGCTACGTCGAACTCGCCCGCGAGACCGAGGACCTCTCCCGGCTCGACGACATCGACCGCGCCGTCCGCCGGATGAGCGAGATGGTCGAGCAACTCCGCGAACTGACCGCCGTCGACCGCGACAGCCTCGAGAAAGAACGGGTCAACGTCGCCCGCGCCGCCCACACCGCCTGGGCCCACGTCGACACCGACGACGCCACGCTCGAGGTCCCCGACAACGACATCATCCTCGCCGACACCGACTACCTCCTGCACGTCTTCGAGAACCTCTTTCGGAACTCGCTCGAGCACGGCTTCCCCGACGAACCCGACGCGGCGATCGGTGACGGCGGCGGCCTCACCGTCACCGTCGGCCCGCTCGAGGGCGGTGGCTTCTTCATCGCGGACGACGGCGTCGGCATCCCCACCGAGGAGCGTGATTCCGTCCTCGACCACGGCTACAGCACGGCCGACGAGGGGACCGGCCTCGGGATGTCTATCGTCCGCACCATCGCCGACGCCCACGGTTGGGCCGTTTCTGTGACGGAGAGCGACTCCGGTGGGGCGCGGTTCGAGTTCCGGAACGTCGAGATGCCCGAGGAATGAGGGGTCGTCTCTGGTTCGGTGTCGAGGGGTGTACACAGCGAGACAGACCGGCTAGCAACGACTGAAAACGGCAGTGTGAACGGTCAGAAAGCCACGCTTGCAAAGATTGACAACGGCACCACGGACAGCCAGAAAGCCCCGGCCAGCTACACTCGGGGGGCTCGCTGCGCGCCTCGCCTCCCGATGGTCGGCTTCGGTGCTTTCGTCGCCCACCTTCGTGTAGCTGGCCGCCCCTTTCAGTCCCACCCAGCGCTGTTTGACCAGCCGGCTACGGGCGGGGGCTTTCTGGCTGTTAGTATCGTCCGCTGCCGAAGCCCAGACCGACACCGGACAATTAAGGCCCACCGTAGCCGCCCGATTCGGACGGTTTTTGATGCTGCCCCGTTTTTGCCCCCGTGTGGGCACGTAGCTCAGCCCGGATAGAGCGTCGGACTTCTAATCCGACGGTCGTGGGTTCGAATCCCACCGTGCCCGCTTCTGCGAGGAGCGGACGCGACGAGTGAAGCGGCTAGCGGATTCGAACCACGCCAGACCGAACGAGCGTGGTTCGAGCGAAGCGAGAACCACGATGCGAACGGCGTAGCCGTGAGCCAGTGAGGTCTGGCCTCGGGTGAGAATCCCACCGTGCCCGCTTCTGCGACGAACACGAGACGTGACCAGCGAGAACGTCTCGCACGAGAGGTGCCCAGCGGTCAGTGGATTCAACCTATGCGAGACGAACGAAGTGAGTCTCGCCATCAGGTGAGCATCGCCGTGGCCGTCGCCCTCTCGAAATCCCAGCCGCGTCGTGGGTGTCTCAGTCCTTAGTCGAGGGTTTCCTGGTACAGCACCTGATTGTTGTCGTTGTTGTTGGGGTCGCCCACAGCCTCAATGAACCCTATTCGAACCTGCTTGACCTCCACGCCCGGGTCGTTCGGGTCTATCGTGATCTCGGCGACCGTGTCGCCCGAACTGAACTCCCCGTTAGGTCCGGCGGAGCTACTGTATTCGACTGACCCGCCTCCGACACTGCCGAAGCCATTATAAACAAAGTCCTGATTGGTGGGGTCGTTGTACGTTTCCGTGGCAGTCGTTCCACTTGATGTGTCTTCCAGCGTCACCTCGACGCTGTAGTAGACAGTATCCCCGTCGAAGCTGCCACTGGTGACCTCGGCATCGACCTGCGACGGCGTGCTCGACCTATCGAGACTCGTACTGAACGCTACGCCCGAGGTGCTACCGCCGCCGCCACCCCCACCGGGAGTGCAGAGGAAGC
>Ga0136589_1000035_pt1 | contig 69998 bp, 66 predicted proteins | sample AntRauMFilla3764_FD_104640 | JGI IMG/M metagenome (GOLD analysis project Ga0136589, IMG submission 104640) | Saline lake microbial communities from Rauer Islands, Antarctica - Metagenome Filla 3 #764 | ecosystem: Environmental > Aquatic > Non-marine Saline and Alkaline > Saline | place...
GGACGAGCTCGGAGCCGGCCATCTTGATGAAGGTGGCGTCGGTCTCGTTGGCGACGGCTTTCGCGAGCATCGTCTTGCCGGTGCCGGGCGGGCCGTGCAGCAAGACGCCACTGGGCGGCTCGATGCCGACGTCCTTGAACTGCTGGGCGTTGAGCAGCGGCTCCTCGACGGCCTCCCGGACTTCGACCAGTTGCTCCTCCAGGCCGCCGATGTCGTCGTAGGTGACGTCTGGCGAGGACTCGACCTGCATCGCCTGCGCTCGGGAGTCGGTCTCGGCTTCCAGAATCTGCTTGACGCTGAAGGAGTCGTTGATGGCGACGCGGTCCCCGGCTTCGAGCGTGTCGCGAATAGAGGGCGAGACCTCAGTCAGCACCTCCTGATTGTTGCCGTGCTGTTTGACGACGACGCCGTCGTCGGTCAGTTCCTCGGCCGTGGCGATGTAGAGCGAGGAGGTCTTGAGCGTCTCGTTTTCCCGTTCGAGCTTGTCGACGTCGTCGGAGAGGTCGGCCTGGCGCTCCTGGGTGCTGTCGAGCTGGTCGGTGAGCTGTTCGTTGACGCGGACTATCTCTTCGAAGTGGTCCCGGAGCGCCTCGAGACGCTCTTCTGGCGTCATCTCTGGGTCGAGGTCGAGGCGTGGTCGTTCCGGAAGCGAGGGACTGCGCGACATTTGACTGCCCGGTACTACCGGTTGCGACTAAAAGTGCCTTTGGGTCACACACCCGGCTCGTGTCGGTGGGCCGTCGGTTCTGACCCCGCGCTCCCGGGCCGGATTGGCGACCCTACTGGAGGCTGGCGAACTCGTCGAGATACTCGCCGTAGGTCGACAGCGCCGACTCCACCGGGGCAGGGGTCGCCATGTCGACACCGGCGCCCCGCAGCAGTTCCAGCGGGTACTCCCGCGACCCACTGGAGAGGAAGTCGATGTAGCGCTGGGCGGCGGGTTCGCCCTCCTCCAAGATGCCGTCGACGAGGGCGACGGCAGCGGAGATGCCCGTCGCGTACTGGTAGACGTAGAACGCCCGGTAGAAGTGCGGGATGCGCATCCACTCGCGAGCGATGCGGTCGTCGAGTTCGGCGGGGGCGTAGTAGTCACCCTTGAGTTCGGCGTAGAGGTCGTCCAACCGGTCCGGCGTCAGCGGCTCGCCGGCCTCGGCCATCTCGTGGGTCCGGTGCTCGAACTCGGCGAACATCGTCTGCCGATACAGCGTCGAGCGGAACCGCTCGAGATACTCGTTGAGGACGTGCCGGCGGAGCTGTTCGTCCTCGACGGTGTCGAGCAGGTGGTGGGTCAGCAGGGTCTCGTTGACCGTCGAAGCGACTTCGGCGACGAAAATCTCGTAGCCAGAGTAGACGTAGGGCTGTTCCTCGCTGGTGTACTCCGAATGCATCGAGTGGCCCAGTTCGTGGGCCAGCGTGTACATCGACTCGACGTCGTCCTGGTAGTTCATCAGGATGAACGGCTGGGAGTCGTAGGTCCCGCCCGAATAGGCGCCGGACTGCTTGTGTTCGGTCTCGTAGACGTCGACCCACCGGGAATCGAGGCCCGCTGCGAGTCGGGACTGGTAGTCCTCGCCCAGGGGCGCGACGGCCTCGATGACGTACTCACAGGCCTGCTCGTAGCTGACCTCGGGCGATTCCTCCCGGACGAGCGGGACGTAGAGGTCCCACATCCGCAGGTCGTCGCCGTCGACCGTGTCGGCTTTCAGCTCGGCGTGGCGGTGGAGTTTGTCGAGGTTGTCGTGGACGGTGTCGACGAGCGTGTCGTACACTTCGGCTGGGACGTTCGGGCCGTTCAGTGCCGCCTCGCGGGCGGTGTCGTAGTTTCTCGCCTGTGCCAGCTTCACGTCCGTCTTCACCGAGTTCTTGTACGCGGTGCCGACGGCGTTTCGCACGCCTTCCCACTCGTCGTAGAACGTCTCGTACACCCGCTGTCGGAACTCGCGGTCGGGATGTTTCTGCAGCGTCGTGAAGTTGTTCAGCGTGATGGGCTGGTCGTCGCCGTCCGGCCCCTCCACGGTTGGAAACTCCATGTCGGCGTTGGCCAGCATATTGTACACCTCGCCGGCGGCCCCGGTGACCTCGCCAAGTTCCGCCAGCAGGTTCTCGACTTCCGTCGAGCGGGTGTGAGGTTTCATCCGGAGCACGTCGTCGAAGTAGTGTTCGTACTCGGCGAGGGCCGGTTCGTCCTCGACCAGGTCGTCGATATCGCTCTCCGTCAGTTCCTGCAGTTCGGGGTCGAGGAAGGAGGCGGCCGAACTCGCCTCGGAGGAGAGGGACTGCGAGCGTGCCGTGAGCGCCTGATACGTGTCGTCGGTCGTGTCCTCGTCCCGGCGCATACGGGCGTAGGAGGCGACGTTCGAGACTTTTCGCATCAGCTGCTCGTACGTTTCGAGCGTGGCCAACAGCGTGGCCGCGTCGTCCGTACAGCGGCCTTCGTAGGCCTCGAGGTCCTCGATTAGCGCCTCGGCTCCCTCGTAGGCCGCGTCCCACTCGTCGTCGTCGGCGTAGAGAGATTCCAGGGCCCACTTGTACTCCTCGTCGATGTCGTCGCGTGCGGGTACCGAACTCATGTGTCTCGGGGTAGGCAAGGCGCCGAGGTAAGCCTTTCCGGGCCGTGGTCAGACTGACTGTTCGTGGCGGTCGATCACGACAGCAGCGCGTCGAGTTCCGCAGCGTCGAACTCCGCGGGCATCGTCCCCGCCGTCGCGTAGACGTACACCATCGTCTTGAGGATGCCCCGGAGCGTCGTCGAGACCAGCTGGGAGAAGACCGCACCGGCGACGAGTATCGGGACGTACACCAGCGGACTGGGCGTGATTTCGCTCAGCCCGAACGCCAGCACGTTCGCCAGGACGAAGATGACGCCGCCGACCAGCCGGGGCGCGCCGAGTCCGACCACTGTCTCACCGACGTTCTCTCTGAACACCTGCCCACTGCGCGTGAACATCCCCCGCACAGACTGCTGGGGGTCGAGCACCGCGACCGGAACGATGAAGAACGTCATAACCGTCCAGACGGCACCGAACACCACCGCGAAGACCTTCGATACCGGTGTGTTCGAGCTCTCTATCGCGTCGATGAGGATGCCGATGGTCGCGGCTATCAGGGCCCAGGCCAGCAGGTCGTACTTCGCGGTCCAGGCCCGCGCCATCCCGCGCCGCAGGTTCACGGGCTCCTCGGCGAAGGCGTACCGGGACTCGGCGACCAGTGCACCGGTGAAAAACACCGAGACGAACGTCGTTCCCAGATAGCCAAGAAAGAGGGCCGGAACGGTGACGACGGGGTTACCGATAATCGTCGTCAGGAGCCCGGACCGGCTCTCGAACGCTTCGAGCCCTTCGATGCCGGCGAGCACGCCGAACGTCGACCCGAGCAGTAGGGCGAGAAAGACCAGCGAGCTGAGCCCGGCTATCAGCGGAAACACCAGCAGTTTCGGGTTGTGTTTCAGGACCACGAGCGCCTGGCCCACCATGCGGATACCGCGTTTGAGTTGGGTGAGCACGATTGCTATCCCTCACGCACCGACGGGCCACCGGAGCCCTGCTCGTCCCGGACGACGAAGTAGAGCGCCCAGAGGACGACCGCGCCGATACCTCCGAGGAACCCGCTGAGGAACGACCCCGCCCCCCACGCGAACGCGTGATTGATGTCCCGACGCTTCGCGTCACGGTATATCCAGACGGAGACACCCAGATTAACGACGAACGTTATGACCATTATCCCCAGGATGATGAGCAGTTCCACGTTGACCGGACTTCCTGCCTGAAGCGGGAGTGTCATAATTTCGGTTTTGAGAGGGGCGATTATAACAACCGGGGCCGATTTCGCGGCCGCGAACCGGATATTCTCGGCCGCAAAACGGTCGAACAGGCATCGGCGGGCTCGCCACTGAACGCTACTACCGGACGATGCGCTCGCCGACGAACAGGAGGAGCGTGGCGAGGAGTAGCTGGAAGGCCGTGACGCCGATAGCCATGCCGCCAGCCGCCAGTACGGTGCCGGCCGGCTCCACGAGCCCACCGCCGTCCTGTACGAGCCCGATGACGACGACGCTCACGACGCTACTGACCAGCGCCGTCAACAACAACCCAGCGAGCACGAACACCCGGAAGCCTGCCGTGTCCGAGACCGTGAGAAAGCCGATGGAGAGCCGATCGTGCGGGGCTTCGGCGGCGAGGGCGCGTTTCCCTTCCGGGGACAACGGCCAATCCGACTCCTGGTAGTTGATGTAGTACAGGGTGACCGAATCGGGATACGTCTCTGCGGCGACGATGTCGATCTCCTGTAGCTCGTTCAGCCGGTTCCGGACGGTCGCTTTGCTCACATCCGGTTTGACGCGAGCCTGGAGCTGTCTGGCCGAGAAGAAGGGGCGCTCCGACGTGACCATCGTCTCGACGACGTGCTCCTGTGTGAGCGCGTTGTCGAGATTACGGTCGAGTCGGTTGTCGATCCAGCGCGGAAGCTCGGACACGGTACGTTGGGAGAACGGCGGGGCGAGTATAAAAACGCGGCCGGATTTCACGGCCGCGAACCGGGTATCAGCGGCCTTGAATCGCCGCTGGCCCGCTGTGTGACATACACACCGACGGCGGACTACTCCAGTCCCGACACCACATACCCAGCGACCCGCGCCGCGGTTCGCCGTTCGACCCGTCGGTCCTCGAACGTCGAGCGGGCGGTTTCGACGGCCGCCTCGTCGGTCTCGAACGCGACCCCAGGATAGTCCACCCCTGAGAGAACGAGCGGGTACGCGGGCGCAGGGGCGACCCCCTCGGGACCGGGCAACGGGTCGGCGGAGAAGACGCGGTCGACTTTCGAGACCGCGGCGTCACCCCGGAGTATCTCGTCGAACAGGCCGACGACGCGACGGACCAGCTGGCGGGCGAACCCGCCAGCACGTACCGTCACGACCAGCGTGTCACCGTCCCGCTCGACACGCCCCGACAGCTCCCGCACCGTCCCCTCGTCGTCGGGGGTGAGGTTGTGGTAGTCGTGGCGGCCACAGATGGCGTCGAGCGCCTCGACAGCCAGGGTGTCGTCGGCCTCGGATGCGGACAGGAAGTAGGTGTAGCAGCGCTCTACGGCGTCGTGGGTCGCGTGAAACGTGTCGGGGACGTCGGCACTCGCCCAGACGCAAATGTCGGCGGGTAGTTCGCTGGCGAAGGCTGTGGGCGTCAGCCAGTCGGGAGCGTCGAAGGCGACGGTCTGGGCGACCGCGGAAACGCCGGCGTCGGTGCGGCCTGCCGCGGCGTATCCGTCGGGGGGCCCCGCGGTACCCCCGGCGACACCCAGGCGGGCCAGCCCGGCGAGGAGGTGGCCCTCGACGGTCGGTACGTCGGGCTGGCGCTGGAACCCGCTGTAGGGCCGACCGTCGTAGGCGACCCGGTAGGCGCGCATACCCCGGCGTATGCAGGGGTGGCACTTGTCGCTCTCGGCTCCGTCTCGCCGCCAACGCGACTGCGGCCGGGTCGGTCCGACACCGATAGGGGGCTTTAGGGGACTCGGGGCCATAGCTGGCGACAGAATGGAGACCTCCGCCGAGGACACGCGGCAGTTCCCGCGACCGCCACAGGAGTTCACGGACCGCGAGGGCCGGACGGTGACCATGGCGGCCTACGACGGCGAGGCCGAGCCGCTGGTGGCGATGTACACCGACTTCGACGCCGATTCACGGTCCCAGGGCGTCCCGCCCCGGACGGAGTCCGCTATCCGCGAATGGGTCGAGGGACTGCTCGAGGAGGGCCTCAACGTCGTGGTCCACCACGACGAGCGGCCGGTCGGCCACGCCGTGCTGGTCCCGGTCGAGGACGCCAGCGCGGAGCTGGCCATCTTCGTCCACCCCGACTACCAGTCGGCGGGCATCGGCACGCAGCTCATCGAGGTGCTGCTGGGCCACGGTCAGAAAGAGGGTCTCGAACACGTCTGGCTCGCCGTCTCCCAGCGCAACCACGTCGCGATGCGCGTCTACCGGGCGGTGGGCTTCGAGACCCGACTGCGCGAACACGTCGAAATCGAGATGGAGCGGGACCTGTAGCTCGGACTGTCGGCAGTCTCACTCGCCGGGGAGTTCCTGCCCGCCGCCCGCGGGCACCTTCGGCGATTCGATACCCTCCCGGGCGAACGCGTCCAGTACGCGCTCGGTCACGTCGGTCTTGAACGGGTACTCGTTGCGCAGGTCGGTGACGTAGGCCTTGCCCGTCAGCGTCCGGTAGTAGTGGTCGTCACCGACGAGGACGGTGTAGCGGTGCTCGGGCGACACGCGGACGTAGGGCGAGGTCAACAGCGCGTCTTCGACGATATCTCTGGCCCGGTCGGCGTCGGCGTCGACGTCGATGTAGAACTCCACGACGACGAGCATCTCCGCGGCGCTGTCGTTGGCGTTTGCCACCGCGTCGTTCAGGAAGGTGAAGTTCGGCACGACGACGACGGTGTCGTTGGGCGTCATCAGCTGTGTCGACCGCAGCCCGATGTCGGTTATCTCGCCGTAGTGGTCCCCGATAGCGACCTTGTCGCCGACCTGGTAGGGCTGTTCGACGACGAGTATCAGCCCGCCGACGATGTCCGCGAGCAGGTCCTTCAGACCGAGGCCGATAGCGGCACCCAGCAGGCCCGAGAACGCCACGAGCTGGGCGCTCGTCAGCTCGAACAGCGTCGTCACGATGAGATACAGCGCGGCGCCGTACACCGCGAACTTCGACAGCGGAATCAACAGCGTCACGCGGAACCGATGCTGTGCGAGCCGGTCGGCGACCGCCGTCAGGCCGGCACTCAGGACCCGGCCGGCCGCGTAGGCGACGACGAGCACGACGATGGCCGACACCACCGTCCCCGGGTCGAGCGCCGCGCCGTCGGTGACGCTCTCGCTGGTCGAGACCTGGGCCATCCGACTCACGGCCAGACCAGCCCCCGCCGCTCCAGCTCCTCGACCGCCGGGTGGAGCCCGAGCGGCCGTAACCTGACTTCCGAGTCCCCGACGCGGACGATACCCTTGTTGGCCAGCGTCTGAATCTCCGTCCCGATAGCGTCCTCGTCGAGCATATCGGCCAGCTGCGCCCGTTCGACGCCCTCCAGAGCGACGACGAGCCAGAGCAGGAACGCCGCGTCGTCGGAGATGCGGTCACACTCCTCGACCGGGTCGTCGATGTAGGCCGGCGCGATGGTCCGTCCGTCCGCACCGTCCCGGACACACCGGTCCCATAGCGACGTCGCGATGCCGGGCGTGCCGTGTGAGAGCCGGCGGAGCTTCTCGAAGACGACCGCTTCGATGCTCTCGTCGTCGTCCCAGATCGACCACGAGACCAGCCAGGAGACGTTCGGCCGCACCAGCGGGACCGACAGCGCCCGGTCGCCCGGCAGGGAGACATCGTGGCGCACGAGGTCCAGGGTCTTGATTCGGCCGGCCTCGCCGGTGTCGACGTAGTCGGGGTAGGGCCCGTCGTCGTGGGCCCGGACGACCGACTCTATCTGTTCGGCGTCCAGCGGCGGGAGCGTGATGGTGAGCGGGAACGCCTCGTCGATGCGCTCGACCGCACGGAGATACTGCCAGCTGTAGCGGTTCCACCCCGTGATGACGAGCGTGTTCGTCATCGCGAGCCGTTCCAGAAATTCCTCCAGCCGGTCGAAGCCGTCGATATCCCGGCGGTAGAGATAGTGACACCCCTCCAGGATGAGCGCCCGTTCGCCCTGGATTGCCGGGAGCTCGTCGGCGTCGGCGATACCCGAAATCGAGTGCCGGCGGGCGCGGTCACCGAGCAACTCGGCGGCGTACTCCAGCAGCGCCGCCCGCCCACCGAAGGGGTCCGAGACGACGGCGACGTTCGAGTCCACCCGGTCCAGCGTCTTGTCCGCGTCGAGATACTCCGCGACAGCCGTCGATAGCCGTTCGACCTGTGGGCCCAGCCCCGCCGCTCGGAGCTGCTCGATTGGAATCGTCACGCCGTCCGCCACCCCCGTTTCATTCGCAGTTGTGACAAGACCCCCGTGTATCGTAATAAAGGTTCCCACAGCCGCCGACCGCACGGTCGGCGGCCCGCGGTATCCGGCTCGACTCGCCCTACTACGCGAAGTCCTCGAAGGTCGGCCGGTCGTCCTCGCCCGGGAACGCGTCGACCGGAACCGAGACCTGCTCGCCGTCGTCCATCTCCTTCAGGGTTATCTCGTCGTCCTCGAGGTCCCGCTCGCCGACGATGACGACCGTCTCCGCGTTGACGTTGTCGGCGTAGCCCATCTGTGCGCCGAAGGAGCGGTCGGCGACGTCGGTCTCGACGACGTGGCCCTTCCCGCGCAGGTCGCGGGCGATTCGCGCGGCGGTCGACCGCGTATCGCCCACCTGCAGGACGTAGTAATCGGTCGAGAGCGCCTCCTCGGGCCAGACGCCGGCGCGTTCACACAGCAGCTGCAGGGTGGCGTGGCCCGGAGCAAAGCCCACCGCGGGCGTCGGCTGGCCGCCGAAGCCCTCGATGAGGTCGTCGTAGCGGCCGCCGCCGAAGACGGAGCGAGAGACCTCGCCAGTCGCGTCGAAACACTCGAAGACCACACCCGTGTAGTAGTCCAGCCCGCGTGCGGTCGACAGCGAGAGGGTGAGCTGGTCCCGGACCCCGAAGTCATCGGCGGCCGCGAGCACTGCCCGGAGATTCTCGGTCGCATCGGCGACGGCATCGGACCGGGCAGCGAGGGTGTCGAGGTCGTCCTCGCCGGTTTCGAGGAGGTCGTCGAACGTCTCGGCGTCGTCGGAGGAGAGCCCGGCCTCGTACAGCAGGTCCAGATACTCGTCGCGGTCGACCTTCGCTCGCTTGTCGACGGCGCGGATGGCCTCGCGAGTGTCCACGTCGGTGTCGAACGATTCGAGCAGTCCCGAGAGGATATCCCGGTGGGAGACCCGAATCTCGAAGTCAGCGTCCTCGAGCCCGAGGTCGTCGAGCATATCGACGGCGACGGCCAGAATCTCGGCGTCGGCGTCGGGCTCGCTCGAGCCGAAGATGTCGACGTTGGTCTGGTAGAACTCCCGGAACCGGCCCTGCTGGACCTGCTCGTAGCGCCAGAACGGCCGCGTCGACACCCACTTGATGGGTTTCTGGAGCTCCTGCTGTTTGGCGACCATCAGCCGCGCGACGGTGGGTGTGAGTTCGGGGGTCAGTGCCACCTCGCGCCCGCCCTTGTCCTCGAAGCTGTACAGTTCCTCGACGATCTCCTCGCCGCTCTTGTCGGTATACATCTCGGTGGGTTCGAGCGCCGGCGTGCCTATCTCCCGGAAGCCGTATCGCCGGGCGGTGTCTTCGATAGTGTCCATCGCCCAGCGCCGCGAACCCATCTCCTCGGGGTAGAAGTCACGAAATCCCTTGACGGAGTCGTACATACCACCGCGTACAGTGAGGGCGCGCTTGAAACTGTTCGTTCGCGTCGCCGTGGGACCGACCGGTCTGTGACGTAGCTACCGCCGGCCGCGCACCTTGGACTGGGTGTGCTCGGGAAACACCTCGGCGACGGCCCCCTCGCCGTACGCCTCGACGAGCATCGCTCGCAGTTCCACCTCGTAGTCCGCCTTCGGAATCTCCTCGCTCGGTCCCGTCTCGACCACCAGCCGGTCGGCGACCATCTCGTCGATGGCGCCCCGACCGATGCCCGCAAGCGGGGCCAGATAGTCCACCCCGAAGCGGTCCTCGACGCTCTGGGCGAGCGGACGGTCGACGGTGGGGACCCGGTCGTCACGGCGAGTACCGTCTGCGACGGCGTCGAGCCCGTCGGTCCACCCACCCGCGGCGACGCGCTCGACGGCGTGCTCGTGGACCCGCTGGATACCGTTTCTGGGGTAGCCGTCGTCGTGCATCCGCTCGACCGCGTCGTGAGCCACGTCGCGGTCCAGAGCGACCGTCTCGTGGGGCAAACCCAGCGCCGCGGCGGCCTCACGGGCGGGTTCGGGGTCGACGACGCCGAAGCTGGCGGTGACGAGTGTCACGTCGTAGAAGTCCTCGAGGAGAAGCCCCGCCAGTGTGGAGTCCTTGCCGGCGCTGAACAGCAGGGCCGCACGCATCTACCGGCGCTTGATGTCGAAGCTCTTCGAGTCGGGCGTCAGCTCCGAGAGGAGCTGTTTCATCTGCTCCTCGTCGATGGTGTCGCCGACGCGGCCGCTGCGAGCGAGCGCGACGATCTGCTGTTCGACCTGCTCGCCCACCTCGGGTTTGGACATCTTGACCGTGTTGAGCCGCTTGCGGGCGCCGTCGGTCAGGTGCTGGCGGAGGATGGCCTTCTTCTGGGCCTCGGCCTGCTGCTGGGCGGCCTGCTGGGCCTCGGCGTCGCCCTCGCCCTGTTGCTCCTTGAGCTGTTCCATCTTCTGCTTGCGGAGCTCTTCGAGTTCCTCCTCGCTGGGGTCGCCACTCATAGATATCAATAGCTACCGCGTTCGGCGGGAAAACGATTACGGAGCGGTCGGGAGCGGGCCGACAAAACGGCCTACGCGTAGCGTTCGAGTTCCGGGCGGTCGAGGTCCGCGAGGACCTCGCCGGCAGTGTCGTCGAGCAGGCTGCGACCCTCGCCGGTGACGCGTCGGCCGTCGGCCTCGCTGGTCTCGACGTAGCCGGCGTCCTCGAGCTGCTGGAGGGCGGTGCGGATGATGGAGCCCGACCCCTCGGCCTTCTGGTGCGGGCGGACGCGGTAGCGGGTGGTGCCCTGCTTCGAGGTGCCGTACTCGGTCTTGAGGGCGTTGACGCCCATCGGGCCGTCGACGGCGACCTTCCGCAGCAGGCTGGCGGCGCGTCGCTCCCAGAAGTCCGGCTGTTCGGGCGGGAGCTCGCGGTCGACGCCGGTCTTGGCGACGGCGGTCCACTCGGGGGCATCGATATCGTCTTCGTCCTTGAACGTCTCGGTGAGGGCCTCGATGAGGTCCTCTGCGGGCACGTCGTAGAGTGTCGTCATTGGCCCTTGCTTCCCGTTGGCGTCATTTAAGCGCATCGTTGTCGGGGCCGGGACGTGAACGGTCACCACGCCACCAGCGGGCCGTTCGACGCGGCTCCCCCGCTACGACACGGCTCACTTCGTTCACCGCGTCGCTTCGAGGAATCTCGCTACTCCTTCATATTGGCCGTCGCGCGGTCGGCACCGAGGGCGCTCGCCACGCCGGCGCCCAGGAGCGTCGGGAACAGATACGTGGCCCCGCGGTGGATGAGCACCGCCGAGGCCGCCACGGCCGCCGGCACGGCGGTCGTCGAGACCAGCAGCGTCACCAGCACCGTCTCGATGGCACCGGAGCCCCCGGGCAGCGGGGCCAGACTCGCGATGCTTCCGACGGGGACGACCAGCAGCGTGACCGAGACGGGGACAGGGTAGCCGACGGCGTACAGCGACAGCCACAGCGAGCCGGCCAGGCAGGCCCAGCCGAGCCCCGAAAAGCCCAGTGTCTGCAACAGGGTCTTGCGGTCCGTGGCGATGCGGTCGATAGCGGCGAAGAAGCTCTCGATGCGGGCCGCGATGCTCGCGGCCGGCGGCGGCGACCACTTCGGAACGACCCGACCCAGCCAGCGGATGACGGGCGTGAGCAGCCGGACCACGGTCGCCTCCAGCTCGTAGCGGTAGCGCCAGCCCAGGAAGCCGGCGACCGGGAGCCCGACCGCGAGCGCCGCGACGGCGACGGCGGCGAAGACGAGGTTCCGCCCCAGCTGGACGGCCCCCGCCGTCACGAACGTGAACCCGGCGATAGCGAAGCCCACCGAGGGGACGAAGTGGGCCGTGTCGACGCTGGCGATGGCGGCCAGCCCCGTCTCGTACTCCGTGTCGGCCGCCGACGAGATGAGCAGCGCCGAGAACGGCTCGCCGCCGGCCTGGCCGAAGGGGGTGACGTTGTTCGAGAAGACGGCCCCGGCGTAGACGAGCACCGCCATGTGGGTCCGTATCGGGCTGCCCAGCGCCCGCAACACCGACCACAGCGCCAGCCCCCACGTCGTGAGCCAGCAGACCGCGACACCGGCGACGAGGACGAGCGCAACTGGGTCCGCCGACAGCAGCGCCGAGACGGTCCGGTCGACGCCGACGACCCACACCAGCACCCCCAGCACGGCGAGCGCACCGACGAACCCGGCGATCGTCGCCGCGCGATTGCCGTCCATACCACATCGGTGGGCCGTCTGTGGTTTGAACGTACCGACCAGGAGAGGAGTCGGTGGTAACTGCAGGCGCGAACGACTGTAACAGCCAGAAAGCCCCGGCGGGCTGACCTCGGGGGACTCGCTGTCGTTCGAAAGGTGCTGTGCGCCTTTCGTGAGTGAGCGAATCGGAGATTCGCGGTCTGTGCGAGACCTTCGGTCTTGACCATCGCGAGAGAGCGCAGCTCTCTCGAGCGACGCTCCAGTAGGTGCTTACGTCGTCCGCCTTCGTTCAGCCCGCCACCGGGAGAGTTCCGGTCTCCCGAACTCACGGGCGGCTTTGCCGCCCGTGAACGCCCCTTTCAGTCCCGCCCGTAGCTTATTGCCCAACCGGCATGGGTGGGACTGAAAGGGGCGGCCATTTGCACGAACCCCGGCGACGCAAGCACCGCAGGAACGAGCGTAGCGAGTGACGAGGCGCACAGCGAGCCGCGGGAGTGCAACTGGCCGGGGCTTTCTGGCTGTCCGCAGTCACTGCTGAGTCACCCTCGGGAGCCGAACATCCACGGTCATTTTGAGGTGTGGGGCCGACAACCGCGTATGGACGAACAGACCGCCCTGGGGTTCATCGGCCAACGGCTCTCGGCCGCCGGCGACGACTGCGCCGTCGTCGACGGGCAGGTCATCACGACCGATATGCTCCACGAGCGGACGGACTTCCCGGCGGGGACGACCCGCTACACCGCCGGCTGGCGGGCCGTCGGCGCGTCGCTGTCGGACGTGGCAGCGATGGGAGCCGAGGCCACGGCGGCGGTCGCCGTCTACGCGGCGCCGGCGTTCGACGAGGCGGAGCTGGGCGCGTTCCTGGACGGCGCGACGGGCGTCTGTGACGCGGTGGGGGCTGAGTACGTCGGCGGCGACCTCGACGGGCACGACGAGTTCACCGTCGCCACGACGGCGCTGGGCGAGACCGCCGACCCCGTCCGGCGGGCCGGCGCCGAGCCCGGTGACGCCGTCTGTGTCACCGGGACGCTGGGCCGGACGGCGGCGGCGGTTCGGCTGTTCGACCGGGGCGAGGTCGAGCGGGCGAACGAACTGTTCCAGTTCACACCACGGGTGGCCGCCGGCCGGGCGCTGGCTCCCTACGCGACGGCGATGCTCGACTCCAGCGACGGGCTGGCGCGGTCGGTCCACCAGCTCGCCGGGGCCAGTGACTGCGGCGCGGCCCTGACGGGGCCGCTGCCGCTGGACGAACGGGTCGACGCGGTAGCCGAGGACGCCGACGACCGGCGCGAACTGGGCGTCTTCTTCGGCGAGGACTTCGAACTGGTGTGTACGGTGCCGGAGCCCGATTTCGAGGCGGCACGGGCGGCGACGCCCTGTCCGCTGCATCGGATCGGGACGATAGCTGAGTCGGGCGTCACGCTCGGCGGCGAGCCGCTGCCGGACCGCGGCTACTCCCACTGAGTCTATCGATTACCGCCTGGCGGCGAGTGTCAGCGCGACCTGCTCGACGGCTCTGGCCGCGGCCCCTTCGCGCTCTTCGTGGCTCAACCCCGCCAGCGGGTCGTCGGCGGACGAACCGGATTCGGAGGACATACGCTGTCAGGGCGGACGTGTCGTAGCCACGTATAACGGAGCGACGTTTCGGTTCTGTTTACACGATTGGCGCGAATTTACGCGTGCGGACCGTCGACCCGGACACTCGACCGCTGCGTAAAACCAGGTTATACCGCCCGCCGTCGTCAGTACGGCGTAATCAGGCGGCGACTATCTCGAACGGAATCGGGGTGAAACAGGCCAGCCCGAGGCCGAACGTGACGACACCGAGCAGCGCGCGCCGGCGGTCAAGCGGCTCGTCGACGGTCGGGCGTGCGGGCCCGGCATATGCCATCCCCGCCGCGAGCAGTCCCCAGAACACCCACAGCGTCCAGACGCCGAAGCCGATGGGCGGGGCGTCCTGAGTGAGATAGAGGAAGCCCGCGAGCGCGAAGAGGCCGCCGGGGACGGCCGCAGCAATCGTCTCCTGGCGCTGCCCGACGATAGACCGGACGATGTGACCCCCGTCCAGCTGGCCGACGGGCAGGAGGTTCAGGAAGGTGAAGAACATCCCCGCCCAGCCGGCGAAGACGACGGGATGGACCGCCTCCCCGCCCCCGACCGACGACCCGATTCCCAGCGTCGTGACGAACGCCTCGATGGCCTGCATGAGCAGAGGGTTGTGGAAGTCGATGGCGTACTCGCCGCTCGACTGGACACGCTCGGGGACCGCTATCGGGTCGAGCGTGAAGCCGACGACGGTGACGAGGACCGTCGCGACCAGCCCCGCGAGCGGTCCCGCGACGCCGATGTCGAACAGCGCCTTGCGGGAGGGGATGCGGCCGCGGATGTTGATGACGGCACCCATCGTCCCGAGCAGCGAGGGGAAGGGGATGAAATAGGGCAGTGTCACGTCGACGCCGTGGTAGCGGGCGGCGGCGTAGTGGCCCAGTTCGTGGATGCCCAGCACCCCCAGCATCGCGACGACGAAGGGCCAGGCCTCGACGATTCGCAGGGGCGCCTCGGTCACCGGGATGTAGTACCAGCTGCTCGCGCCGACGAACAGCGTCGAGGCGATGGTCGCGAGCAGCAAGACGACGTTGAGCCACGGAATCCCCCCACTGTCGCGGGGTTCGGCGACCAGCGCGTACTGCTGTGCCTGGGGGGCCCCGAACCCGTCGTTGGTCGGCTGGACAGGGGGTCCCGAGGCCGATTGGGCGGGTGACTGCGGGGCCGGCTGGCGTTCCAGCGAGAGGGAGTAGCCCGACTGAGCGAACTGCGGCCGGAGCGTCTCGACGACGGCGTCGGGACGGACCAGCGGCTCACCGAAGTACCGGACGGTGCCGTCGCGCCGGTCGACAGCTGCCACGTGAAAGACACCGGCGAGTTCGTCGGGGGACGGCGCGTCGTCGCCGTGGCCACTCATCGGCTATCGATAGACGACGGGGACATTAATATTCGGTGCTCCGGAGTGGTGTAGTCTCGTCCCGATAGCACCCGTCCCGGGACGGCGACTATCGGTGAACAGCGACAGCAGTTCGGACGAACGGTGCAGTGGAGGGGGACCAGGGTGGTGTGAACGTCGCTACGCGGGCTCGATACGCCAGGTGGTCGCGCTCGTGTACGACCACTTCTCGACGTTGATCTCCGTCGCACTGTCTTTGAGTTTGACCATCAGCGCACCGATCTCCTTGGGGGACAGCCCGACCTCGTCCGCGATGAACTTGCTCTTGAAGTACATCTCACCATCGGCCGCCTTCTCGGCCAGGAACGACTTGAGTCGCTGTTCTTTCGAGGGCTCTTCTTCACGGGAGGGCTGCGTAGTAGCGCTCATCTGTGTCACCTCGTTCGTTCAATGGTCCGGGGACAGTATATAAAGGAAGGAAGGTTCGCGTCGCTTCGGGCACTTTCAGGTCAAATCAGCCTAAATTGTACTTTTTACGAACGTTTCTGCAGCGCCCAGATATTTTATAAGCTCGTCTAAAGCTTTCGTTTGGGTATTCACAACGGTATGATTTCAGAGCCGTAAAACGGCGAAGGGTGCCGGTTTCTCCCCCATCTATCGGCATATGTTGCCCCATCAGTGTCAGACGGCCGTCAGCCGTTCGGGCGTCCGGGCTTGACAACGCTTAAGCGCCTTTCGCGGTTACGCCGGGCCAATGAAAGTCGTCGTCAACGTCGGTGGGAGCGTTCTCGCCCCCGACCTCGAACCGGACCGGGTAGCCGACTACGGGGCCGCCATCCAGACACTCGACACGGCGGGTCACACGCTGGGGGCAGTCGTCGGTGGCGGCCCCACGGCCCGCGAGTACATCACCACCGCTCGCGAGCTGGGGGCGAACGAGATCGAACTCGACCAGCTGGGCATCGCGGTCACCCGGCTGAACGGTCGCCTGCTCATCGCCGCACTGGACGACCGGGCCGCACCGACGCCCGCCGAGACCTACGAGGCCGGCCGCGAGGCCATCCGCCGCGGTGACATCCCCGTGCTGGGTGGCGTGGTCGCCGCCCAGACCACCGACGCCGTCGCCGCCGCCTTCGCCGAGTACGTCGGCGCCGACCTCCTCGTGTACGCGACCTCCGTCGACGGTGTCTACGACGCCGACCCGAAGAGCGACGAGGCGGCCACCCGGTTCGACGAGCTGGCCGCCGGGGAACTGGTCGACGTCATCGCCGGTATGGAGATGAACGCCGGCAGTTCTGCGCCGGTGGACCTGCTGGCCGCCAAGGTGATAGAGCGCTCGGGCATCAGAACGGTCGTGCTGGACGGCACCGACCCACAGCGAGTCGTCGACGCGGTCCAGGACGACGAGTTCGCGGGCACGGAAATCGTGCCGGAGCGATAGATGGCCGAGGACCCATACGAGGTCGGCCGCGGCAGCGACCGGGCGTTCTGGGCCGAGTCGGTCGCCGACGCCATCGAGGCCCGGGACCCCGACGAGCCCATCGTCGTCAAGGGCGGCGTCTCGCCTTCCGGCGTGCCACACATCGGCCACTTCAACGAGATTATGCGTGGCTACTACGTCGCCGAGGCGCTCCGGGACCGAGGTCACGAAGTCCGCCAGGTGTTCACCGCCGACGACAGGGACCGCCTGCGGGCAGTGCCCCGACAGCTCGCCGATCTCGACTGGAACATCGTCGGGCTGGGCGAGGTGAACGCCGGCGCCCTCGGGCGGAACCTCGGGAAGCCCTACACCGACATCCCGGACCCGTTCGACTGCGACTGTGGCTCCTACGGCGCACACTTCACGAACCTGCTGAAAAAGAGCGCCGAGCTAGTGGGGGTAGACGTCGAGTTCGTCTCGAACACCGAGCTGTACGCCGAGGGGGCCTTTGAGGCCGTGACCACCCGGGTGCTGGAACGGGCCGACCGCGCCCGCGAGGTGCTCGCCGAGTACCAGAACAAGGTCGACGACGACTACGTCCCCTTCCTCCCGCAGTGTGCGGAATGTGGCAAACTCACTGAAGGCGTCACCGAGGTCGACCTCGAGGCCGGCGAGGTCCGCTACGTCTGTGAAGACGTCGAAGCCGGCGACCAGACTATCGAGGGCTGTGGCCACGAAGGCGTGGCCACGCTACGGGAGGGCAAGCTCCCGTGGCGCTTCGAGTGGCCCGGCCAGTGGGAGATTCTCGGCGTCGACTTCGAGCCGTTCGGGAAGGACCACGCCGAAGGCTCCTGGCCCTCGGGCGAGGACATCGCCGAGAACGTCCTCGACATCGAGCCGCCGGTGCCGATGGTGTACGAGTGGTTCACGCTGGAGGGCGAGCCCCTCTCCTCCTCGTCGGGCAACGTCGTCACCGTCGACGAGGTCTTAGAGATTCTCGAACCCGAAGTGCTGCGGTACTTCTTCGTGAAGAACCCGCGAAAACAGCGAGACTTCTCCGTCGAGAGCGTCGACCGGCTCGTCGACGAGTTCGACCGCTTCGAGCGGATATACTTCGACGAGGTCGAGCCCCGCGACGAGGACGAGCGCGAACTCGCCGAGCGGGCCTATCCGATGGTCGTCGACGACGTGCGAGAAGACCGCGTGCGCATCCCCTACACCTTCGCCGCCGTCCTGGGGATGACCGACGACCCCGCGGTCCGCGAGCAGATTGCGCGCAAAGAAGGCCACATCCCCGAAGACGCCCCGGAGTGGGCCGTCGAGGACGCGCTGGCTCGTGTCGAGCAAGCCCAGTGCTGGGCCCGACGGACCGGCAACGAGTTCGACTACGAACTCAAACGCGCCGAGCTGCCCGCTGTGGACTTCGACTCCGAGATGACCGCCGCGCTGGACGAGCTGGCCGACTTCGTCGCCGAGGGCCACGACGGCGACGAGATACAGAGCGAGATCTACGAGACCGCCAAACGCCACGAAATCGACATCTCGGACTTCTTCGCCGCTGGCTACCGCCTACTGTTCGACGACACCGAGGGCCCACAGCTCGGGCCCTTCATGGGGAAACTGGACCGGGAGTTCGTCGTCGAGCGGCTCCGCCGCGAGGCCTGAACGACTGTGGCGATGTGAATCAGACGCGTGCTCCTAAGTGCGTGGGAGCCGTTCGCACGAGCATGGCTGACGAATCTACGGACACCGCCGCCAAGCAGACTTCGACCACGCCCTCGACCGCGTTCCGGCTCGGGCGAGTGCTGTACGGCGGCATCCTGGCGATGATGGCCGTCGACGGCCTCAAGAACGCGGAGGGACGGGCAGCCTACGCCGAAGCCAAGGGCGTTCCCATGCCCGAGACATCCAACAAGGCCGCCCACGGCCTCCTCCTGTTTGGCGGTGCGGGCATCGCACTCTGGAAGCTCCCACGGCTGGCCGCCCTCGCCGTCGCCACGTTCTTCGTCGGCGTGACCCCGATGATGCACGACTTCTGGGCGGCAGACGAGGACGAGAAACAACAGGAACAGATCAACTTCCTCAAGAACGCGGCCCTGCTCGGGACGGCGCTGGCGCTGCTGGGTGTCGCGAGTCGGGAGTAGGGGACAGCGGAAATTCACCGCAATTCCGACGGGAAGACGGACAGACTGTTGTTAGCATCCGGCGAGCGAAGCGAGCCGGTTCCCCGGAATCGCGGCCTCGCCGCGATTCCGGCGTTTTTCGCCCACGTTTTTCAAGGAGTGGTTCGCGCGTTGCGCGAACCCGACGCAGAAAAAGGTGGAACCAAACCCTCTTGCTTTGCTGGCCCATCTTCCCGGTAAATGGTGGGCACACTGACGTGGGTCCTCGTCGGACTCGCCGCGTACACGCTGGCGGCGATGGCGCTCAAATCCCGCGGTGTGATACCCGAGTACGTCAGCGTTAGCGGTCCGCTAGCGACGATTCACACCCAGCGGGGAAAGCGGATACTGACGTGGCTGGCCCGGCCAAAACGGTTCTGGCGCGCGTGGGGGAACCTCGGGGTCGGTGCCGCCCTCGTCGTGATGGTCGGCTCGTTCCTGCTGGTCGCCTTTAGCGCCTACGAGGCGGTGGTCAACCCACAGCCCTCGGCCCTGAACGAGCCCCGGAACGCGCTGGCGATTCCGGGCGTCAACGACTTCCTCCCGCTGTCGGTCGCGCCCGAGATCGTCTTCGGGCTGCTACTGGCGCTCGTCGTCCACGAGGGGGGCCACGGGCTGTTCTGCCGGGTCGAGGACATCGACATCGAGTCGATGGGGCTGGCGCTGCTGTCGGTCATCCCCATCGGCGCGTTCGTCGAACCCGACGAGTCCGAGCTCCTGCAGTCCAATCGTGGCGCGCAGGTGCGGATGTACGCCGCGGGCGTGACCAACAACTTCGCGCTGTCTTTCCTCGCGCTACTGCTCCTCTTTGGCCCGATAGCGGGCTCTATCGCTGTCGTCGACGGCTACCACGTCGGCAACACCGTCGAAGAGACCCCCGCGGCCCAGGCGGGCATCGAATCGGGCGACGTGATCACGGGCATCAACGGCCAGCGGGTGGAGCGTCCCGGCGAGCTGGAGTCGGCGCTCGCGGCGACCAACGACACGCGTGTGGAGGTGAGTTTCCGCGACAAGGAGTCGGTGACGGTCCAGCGCTCTGCGGTCGTCAGCAGCGCCATCAAGAGCGCGCCCCTGGAGAGCGGGGAGACCATCGTCAGCGTCAACGGGACGACCGTCTCGACGGCCGAGCAGTTCGTCGACGCCTCGCGGGCCCGCCCCGTCGCGGAGCTTCGCACCGAAAACGGTAGCACCGTCGTGATGCCGACCGGGAGCTACGCGCTGGTCAGCGCCGACGGGGCCCTCGCGCGGGCCGGTGCGCCGGCCGGGTCGGGCGTCATCATCACGTCGATAGACGGCGAGCGGACCGTCAACACGGCCGAACTGGTCGAGGTGCTCGACAACCGATCGGCCGGCGAGACGGTCACCGTCACCGCCTACGTCGACGGGGACCGCCGCACCTACAACGTCACCGCCGACGACGACGGGAACGGTAGCGCCTTGCTCGGTATCGCCCCCGAGCGGGGCGTCTCGGGCATCGAGGTCAACGACTTCGGCCTCGACCAGTATCCCGCGGCGACGTTCCTGAACGCTATCGGCGGCGACCCGGGAACTGGCGCGGAGTCGGCCGACACCGGCTTCTTCCGCCAGATGTACTTCGCCTTCATCCTCCCGGTCATCGGTGAGGCGCCCGGCGGCGGTCTCGGGTACAACTTCCCCGGCTTCACCGGGTTCTGGATCGACTTCTACACCGTCGATGGACCGCTCTCCGTGCTCGGGGACTCGACCGTCTTCGTGCTCGCGAACGTCCTGTTCTGGACCGGCTGGATAAACGTCGTCATCGGCCAGTTCAACCTCATCCCGACATTCCCGCTGGACGGCGGTCACATCCTCCGGGCCTCGACCGAGTCGGTCGTCTCCCGGCTGCCCGTGCCCGACCGGCGGAGCCTCACGACGGCCGTGACACTCGCCGTGACGGTGTCGATGATAGGCAGCCTGTTCGTGATGCTGTTCGGGCCGCGCTTTTTCGCCTGAGACGGCCGTTTCGTTACCCATTTACTCCCCGCGGTGAGAGAGGGGCGTATGTTCAGACAGCTCCGTTCGGAGGCCGAAGACGCGCTTCGTGAAGCGTTGACGGCGCTCGACCTCCCGACCGAGGACCTCGGCATCGAGGAGCCCCCGGAGGACGTCGACGCCGTTGTCGCCTCCAGCGCCGCGTTCCGACTGGCCGGCGAAGTCGGTGCGCCGCCGCCGAAAGTGGCCGCCGACATCGCCGACGCCATCGACGCCAGTTCGCTGACGTACGTCAGCGCGGTGACCACACAGGGCCCCTACGTGAACTTCCTGCCGGGCGACGCGTACTTCGCCGAGACGCTGGGGGCGGCCACCGACGAGGGCTACGGCCGGCTGCCTGACCGCGACACCAGCGTCGTCGTCGAACACACCTCCGCGAACCCGACGGGGCCAGTCCACGTCGGTCGGGCGCGCAATCCCATCATCGGCGACGCGGTCGCTCGCGTGCTCGACTACGCCGGCTACGACGTCGACCGCCACTACTACGTCAACGACGCCGGCCGCCAGATAGCGGTATTCACCTGGGCCTACGAGACGTTCGACGAGGCCGACCTCCCAGAGCCCGAGCGCGAATCGCCCGAGTACGAGATGGTCCGCTACTACCGCAAAGGTAACGCCTTCCTCGACGAAGGCGAGGAGAGCGAGGTCGACGCGGCCGAAGCGGAGATTCAGACCGTTCTGCAGGGACTCGAAGACGGCGACGACGCGACCTACGAGCGCGTCGCCGAGGTGGTCGACACCGTTCTCGGAGGTATGCAGACCACGCTCTCCCGGCTCCCCGCCGAGTTCGACGAGTTCGTCAAGGAGACCCGCTTCATGCGCAACGGCGACACCGACGCGCTGGTCTCTCGGCTCAAGGAACTCGACTGCGCGGTCTACGACGAGGACGCCTGGCAGCTCGACCTGCCCGACTTCGAGAAGAACCTCGTCTTCCTGCGCTCCGATGGAACCTCACTCTATACGACGCGTGACCTCGCCCACCACGAGTGGAAGTTCGACAACTACGACCGCGCCGTCACCGTGCTCGGCGAGGACCACCACCTACAGGCCGACCAGCTCGCCGCCGCACTCGACCTGCTGGGCGAGGACACCGACCAGCTCAGCCAGGTGTTTTACTCCTGGGTGAACCTCCCCGAGGGCGGGATGAGCACCCGCGAGGGAACCGGTATCGACTTAGACGACCTGCTCGACGAGGCCATCGCCCGGGCTCGCGAAGAGGTCGAGTCCCGACTGGACGACCGGACGCGGGGCGACCTCGACGAAGACGACATCGAGCGCATCGCCCACCAGGTCGGTATCGGGGCCGTTCGCTACGACATCGTCTCGAAGCAACCCACGAAGGGCATCACCTTCGAGTGGGAGCGCGCGCTCGACTTCGAGGCCCAGTCGGCCCCCTACGTTCAGTACGTCCACGCGCGCTGCTGTGGCATCACCGAAGACGCCGGCGAGATATCCGACGACCCCGACTTCGACCAGCTGAACGAGCCCGAGGAACTGGACCTCCTGGGCGTGCTCGCGCGGTTCCCCGCCGTCGTCGAGGAAGCCGCCGACGACCTCCAGCCCCACACGGTCGCGACTTACACGCGAACCGTCGCGGAGACGTTCAACGCCTTCTACCGCGAGTGCCCTGTGCTGGACGCCGACGAGGAGACGCGGGCCGCACGGCTCGCCCTGGTCGCCGGCACCCGACACACAGTGGCGAACGCGCTGGACGCTATCGGGGTCGAGGCGCCGACCTCGATGTGACCTAGCAGCAGTAACTGAGTGTATTTGCTGGGAAACGGCGGTGATAGACAGGCAGAAAGTCCCACCTATGCTGGTCGACCAACAGACTACGGGTGGACTGAAAGGGGCCGGGCTCTCGGCGTTCGAGACGACGTAAGCACTACAGTGAACGGAGTGAACGAAGCGCGCAGCGAGTCGCAGGAGCCGAGAGCCCGGGGGCTTTCTGGCTGTAATTGATTCCAGCTGTAGCACTCGAAACGTCGGAATAGAATCGAAGTCGGGAAGAAACGACGGTCGCTGCTAGTTGAACAGCCCGAAGACGCCGCCGGAGCTCTCCTCGTCGGCGTCGTCCTCCTCGGCCGCCACTTCCGCCTCGTCGAGGAACCAGGCGTCGTCGACGATGGTGTCCAGGTCTGCTTCGGCGGTGTCGCCCCTGAAGAACACGCCCTCCAGCGCGTCGGTCAGGCGGAGGTAGGCGTCGGCGGCGGGACTGTCGGGCTCGTTGCGGACCAGGGGCTCCTCGTGGGTCGCCTGGGGGTCGTCGGGAATCACGGCCAGCAGCGGGAACTCGAAGCGCTCGTTGATGTCGGCGACGTCTGTGTGGCGGGTGACGCGTGTGATGAGGCCGCCGATGACGTTCCCGTCGATGCGGTCGGCGAGCTGGGCGGTCTTGACGGTGTCGCCGACGGCGACCTCGTCGGGGGTCGTGACGAGGACGATGCCGTCCGCGAGTCCGAGCGGAACTGCCACCTCGTGGCTCAGGCCCGCGCCGGTGTCGATGATGACGACGTCGTAGGCGGCCCGGAGCGTCTTGATGACTTTCCGGAGCTTCGCCGGGTCGGCGTCGGCGAAGGCATCGAGGGACTGCTCGCCCGCGATGACGGTCAGCCCGCCCGGGGCGTCGGTGAGCGCCTCGCTGACGGCCGCATCGCCGGCCAGAATCTCGTGGACGCTCTTCTCCGGCTCGACCGCCAGCATCGAGCCCAGATTGGCCATCCCGAGGTCGGCGTCGACGACGGCGACGTCGTACCCTTTCTCCTGCAGTCCCGCGCCGACGTTGACAGCAGTCGTGGTCTTGCCGACCCCGCCTTTCCCGCCTGCGATGGTACAAACATACCCCGCCATAATCTGTTGTCTGTGTCCAGTAGGGGCAGTCATATAAACCCGGCTGTCCGTGAGCCGTCATGACAGAGGGCTAATACCCCTGAAGCCATTCGATTGGCCCCTTTCGGGAGTCACCCGGTGCACAGCGGTGGCCTGAAATTCCAAGCAAGGAGCGGCCGCGCGGGTCGGTAGTGACTGCCCGAGGGACCGCCGGTCGCTCGCACGTCCGGCGAATCTCGGTTTGCTACACGGGTCGCTAGGCTCCCCGTTCCGCTTCGAGGCCCGCTCCCGCCGGTCGCGGGCCTCGCCCTCCTCGATTCGCCCGCCTGTCAACAGGTTCTTACGCGACACCACCGAAACGAAGACAATGAGTGAGCAGGAAGGACAGGAGCAATCTGACAAACAGAAGTACGAGTTCAAGAAGGTAATCGAGGAACTCAAAGGGTACGAAGGGTCAGGTACCCAGCTCGTCTCTATCTACGTCCCCGAGGACAAACAGCTCAGCGACGTCGTCGCCCACGTCACCCAGGAACACTCCGAGGCCTCGAACATCAAATCGAAGGCTACCCGGACGGCCGTCCAGGACGCGCTGACCTCCATCAAGGACCGCCTGCGATACTATGACCACACCCCGCCGCAGAACGGGATGGTGCTGTTCTCCGGGGCCATCGACAGCGGCGGCGGCCGGACGAACATGGTGACCAAGGTGCTGGAGTCGCCGCCCGACCCCATCGAGTCGTTCCGCTACCACTGTGACTCGGCCTTTCTCACCGAGCCACTGGAGAACATGCTGGCCGACAAGGGACTGTTCGGCCTCGTCGTGCTCGACCGGCGCGAGGCCAACGTCGGCTGGCTCAAGGGCAAGCGGGTCGAACCCGTCAAGTCCGCCTCCTCGCTGGTGCCGGGCAAGCAGCGAAAGGGTGGCCAGTCCGCCCAGCGGTTCGCCCGTCTCCGTCTGGAGGCCATCGACAACTTCTATCAGGAGGTCGCCGGCATGGCCAACGACCTGATGGTCCCCGACCGCCACGAGATGGACGGCGTCCTCGTGGGCGGCCCCTCACCGACCAAAGACGAGTTCCTCGACGGCGACTACCTCCACCACGAACTGCAGGACATGGTGCTGGGGAAGTTCGACATCGCCTACACCGACGAGTCCGGGCTGTACGACCTCGTCGACGCCGCCGACGACGTGCTGGCCGAACACGAGATGCTCCAGGACAAGCAGGTCATGGAGGAGTTCTTCAAACAGCTCCACGACGGGGACAAAGCCACCTACGGCTTCGACCAGACCCGCCAGAACCTCAACATGGGTGCCGTAGAGGAGTTGCTCATCTCCGAGGACCTCCGGAAGGACGTCGTCGCCTACACCTGCGAGAACGGCCACGACGAGTACGACCTCGTCGACAGCGCCAAGGCGACGCCCGACCACGACTGCACGCGCTGTGGCGCCACCGTCGACGCCGACGACGGCGAGCGCGAGGACGCCATCGACCACCTGATGGAACTGGCCGATCAGCGCGGGACCGAGACGGTGTTCATCTCCACGGACTTCGAGAAGGGCGAGCAGCTGCTCACCGCCTTCGGCGGCGTGGCCGGACTGCTGCGCTACTCGACTGGTGTCTGAGCCGTCCAGAATGGGGAATGGGGTGGGTGGGAGTGTAGTGGACAGAGTGTCGGTCCACAAGCGGACACACGCTTCCGTCTGCCGCGTTTTGTGCAAACGACGGCTTGTATAAAATTTCAGTACCTTACTCGTTAGGAAAGGGACTCACAGGAGCTGTTCGAGCTGGTGGCGACGGCGAGCGAGGTCGACGTGAGCGTCGTCACCGTAGCTGTCCGCGAGTCGGTCCACGGCCAGCAGCGGGTCAGTCCCGGCCCGCTCGACCCGTTCGAGCAACGCCGTTATCTCCGCGCGATGGAGCGCCAGCGAATCGAGCAGCCCCACGAGCAACACGAGCGGGACGGCGTCGTCCGGGTTCGACGGGAACGCGTCGTCGAGGGCGGTCAGGTCCGGGACGCTGTCGGGCGACTCGTCGGTCGGCTCCATCGCCAGACAGCCGCGACAGACCGCCACGACTGGCGCGCCCCCCGGCAGGTACTCGCGCAGGTCCCCGGGGACCGGCACGGCGAGTGTCTCGCCACCGCAGGACTGACAGGACATAGAGAAGAGACGAACCGGCGACCGATAGTGGTGCCGGAGTTCGGACGCTCGCGACTCCGAGACATCCCCCAGACGCTAATCGTCCGCTGTAAGCCGCTCTGCTTCCGCTTTCTCGGCTTCCTCTGCCGCGAGGGCGTCTTCCTCTTCCTCTTTTTTGGCCTTGATTTTCTTCATGCGGAAGATCTCCTCGCGCTCTTGCTCTTCGAGTTTCTGCTCGATGTACTCCTTGTTGTCGTGGAGGTCGGGCAGGAGCTTGAACTCCAGGGCGTTGACGCGCCGCTTTGTCGTCTCGATCTCCTCGAGCATCTTCTTCATCGCCGTCTCGACCTCGGCGGCGAGGATGATGTTCTCGATGAGCTCCTCGTAGGCGTCGGCGGCCTCGTCGATGCGCGCGGAGGTGCCCATCACGCCGTATCCGCGTTCGTCCAGCGATTTCTTCACGCCCGTCGAGTCGATCTGCGGGACGACGACGCCCATGATGTTCTTCGACTGGGTCGTCAGTTCGGGGTGTTCCTTGAGCGCGGCCGCGGCACCGCGAACCGCCACGTCGCCCTCCATCGCCCGGGCCATGTTGATGGCATCCTGAGCGCGGTCGTAGGAGTCGTCTAAGTCCTCGCGGACGTCCTGTGCCTGGTCGAGGATATCCATGAACTCCATGATGAGGCCGTCACGCTTCTTCTCCAGCGTATCGTGCCCGCGCTCGGAGAGCTCGATGCGGTCCTCTATCTGCATCAAGTTCTTCCGAGTCGGTTTGACGTCCTTCGCCATTACAGGGGCATTTCGGGCGTAGCCAGTTAACCGTTTTCAGTCGTCTCGGGGCCACCGCTGTGGGTTCGCGCTCGAAAAAGAACCGCCGGGCCGTCCAGGTTCGTCGAGTCTCGCGGGTCACTGCGTTCCCCGTTCGACAGTGGAAGAGACTGCGCGCGCTGCTCGCGGCTCGTGGGACTCACAGAGTCCCACGTCATCACGAAAGGCCCAAAGCGCCTTTCGAACGACTTCGCTCACCGCTCACAATCCGAGGTCGCAAGGCGACCTCGCGGTTCACGGGCTACGCCCGTTCACCGTTCGAGGGTGTTCGCTCCGCTTACACCCTCGCTCTAGTCGTCCGCCGGCGTCGCACCGCTCGCCGTCGCCTGCTTAGCGCCGTCGAGGACGCTGTGGCTGCGCAGGAGGATGAACCCGAAGCCGACCTTCGCGACCAGGTCGATGACCATGAAGCCGGCCGTCTCCGTGAAGATGCCGACCAGCGCGAGCCCCTCGGTGCCGATGAGCCACCAGACGGGGTAGATCAGCCAGACGACGGCCACGAGGTTCCGCAGCGTGCGGAACGTCCCCTGGGTGTCGCTGGGGAGGTCGGTCACACGGCTGGACAGCGAGCTGAACAGGAAGTACAGCAGCACCAGCAGGAACGCGGTGCTGATGCCCCACCAGATGAGTCGCTCGGCGCCCGCGGCCAGCACGCCGCTACCGGCCGACAGCGTCGCGACGACGCCGGTACCGATCATCAGCACGTCGAGGCTGACGAGCGTCGAGATGGTGTTGCGGTCCGCCCCCGCGAGCAACGCGAGGTCGTACAGCAGTAACGGTGTGGTAAAGAGCCAGTCCGTGTAGCGGGCCCAGTAGATGGGCGCCTCCGGGTCGTTGGGTAACTCGATGATGGTCAGCCCGAAGCCCAGCGCCATCGCCAGGTAGTTCACGAAGGCTATCGCTGTTATCAGTATCGTCGCGATGTAGAACTTCTGGCGACGGTCGTCCGTTTCACCCCAGCCTCGGCCGATGAAGTACAGCATGCCGAGGAACATACCTGCTGTGCCGAGCCAAAGCCATATCGATTCACTTCCTGGTTGTGGCATAGTGCAACTGGAGTTTGGGTTCCGAAGGTAAAGTTTAGAACACCCAAAGAGTTAGGTATGATGCGGCGAACCTTGCGAAATCTACCGACGGCCGCGGTAAGATGGGACTATGCCGGCCGCCGCTGTCTCCGGTTCTCGTCGACTCAGATGATCGAGACAGACGAGAGCCGAACCACCCCGACGGCTCGTGACTGACCACGGCGACGAGCCGTACTGTGGGTCGCCAGTATGGCCGGGATATACCTTCAATTACGTTCGGTATTTTTTTACATCATCAAATCGTGATTGAACTATGAATTACGATGGGGAACTGATGGGATTACTGCTGGCGGGGATCATGGTCCTGAGTGCCGTGCCCCTGGCGAGCGCTGGGCCAGTAGCGAGTAACGGACAGCAGTGGAGCCAGTCAGCCGAAACGGCGGCGGAGCCGGAGCCGGCCGACGAGATATACGTTCGCGAGAACGGAAGTGCTGTGCTGGTCTACGAGTCGGACAGCGACACCGTGGGCACCCCTGCCGACGTCGAGTACGGCGCCGACGTCAGCGCCAATCTGTTTTATGTCCTCGTGAGCGAGCCGATCGAGGGGGAGACGGACGTGCGGGGACAGGCCTCGGCGGCGCTTTCGGAGGCGAACATCAGCGGCGACGGCCAGTTCTCGTTCGACCAGCCGGACTCACTGTCGAGCCTCGCCGTCCGGCTGGCCGGCGAGCGGACGACCGAGAACGCCGAGTCGAGCTTCGACCTCGATATGACTGTCGAGGAGGAGGGGCGCGCCAGCAGCGAGCTGGAGTCCGCGTCGACGAGCGGGAACGTCACTGTCACTGGGTCGCGGTTCACCACCGCGAGCGCGCTCGACGTACAGGGTAAGCCCCCGGCGATAGGGGTCGACTCGGGCGCCGCGTCGTTCGTACTGACCGAGGACGACGGCGATTACACCGTCGAGGTCGAGCGCAACACGACGCTGTCGAGGTATGAAAGCCAGGACTACGAGACCCGCGAACGGGCCCGCACGACCATCGAGGGACAGTTCGGGGCCATCGCATCGTCGTACAACGGGAGCGCGGATGTCACCATCGAGCGCTACGAGTACTCGGAGACCGAGGGCGAGCAGCCCCGACTCGACGTCGCCTACACTGTCGAGTACACCGGCATCGAGAGCGAGCTGACGGAGATGTTGGCCACGGAGCTCGTCGAGGACGAGTCCGTCGAGATAGATCGAGCACGTGCCGACGAGCTCACGACGCGGATGCAGGACCTCACGATAGAACGTATCTCGGCGGGCTACGCCGCGGACAGCGACTCGGTGTCGGCCGAGTTCGAGGCCGACATCCGGAACTACGACGACGTCGTGGTACCGGCGACCGAGCTCGTGGGCGCGACCGACATGGAGTCGGCCGACGCCGAGGTGCTTCAACAGCTCGACGACGTTCGTAACCGGATCGAAGCCATGCAAGCGGCGGAGCTGCGCCGACAGCTCACCTGGAGCGCGTCAGTCAGCGAACCGTCCCCGGGACGGGCGACAGTCACGGCCTCGGCCGACTACACGACCGAGAACTGGGACGACTACGTCACCGAACTCGAGGGTCAGGGCGTCGAGATTTACAACACGAGCTACACCGCCAGCGCGACCACGACGGAGACCGACCGCGTCGAGGTGGCCGGCTCGCTGTCGGTCGACAGTGACGCCTTCGAGGAAGTCACCAGCCAGCTGCTGAACAGCTCGGCGGACAGCAGGTCGGACCAGTCCATCCTGCGCTCAATCCTCCGGGCAGACCCCCAGAACGGGAAGGTGAACGTCTCGGCCGACGGGGACCGCATCCGCCTGGAAGTCGGGGCACAGTTCAGGAACGTCACAGTCATCCGTGACGCGCTCGCCGAGAACGACTCCGTCCCCGCGGGGGTCACGAGCGTCGTCGGCCGCACCGACACCGGCGGAACGACCACGACGTACGCGACGATCGAGGACGCGGTGGCGGCGGACGCCACCGAGAGCGACGTCCGGGCGCTGTCCTACGTCGACGACGAGACCGAGGTGTACACGCCCGGCGAGTGGGACCGCGAGTTCCCGTCGATGGACACCGAGCGCGCGGCGACGTTCCTCGGGGTCGAGGACCCGGCGAACACCACCGCCACGGCGACCGGGAGCTCCGGACCCGGCTTCGGCGTCACCGCCGCGCTACTCGCGCTGGTCGGGGTTGCGTTGCTCGCCCGCCGCCGGACGTAACCGTCGACGCTGTCGGTCTTTCTCGCCGTAGCAGACGACGCCGGTAGCGGCGACGCTGGCTCCGGAGCAACAGCGGCGCCCGACGGACCGACTATCAGCGGTGACGACACGGCCAGTCGAAACTCCCCGCTCCGGGACGGGGCGATCGCCGAAACGACGACGGGAAAAACGGGTGTGTTAGTCCGCGGCGACTTCCGCGGCCTCTTCCTCGCGGTAGTGCTCCTCGATGAGCTCCTCGTCGATGCGGTTGAGCGCATCCTTCGGGAGCATCGAGAGCAGGTCCCAGCCGAGTTCGAGCGTCTCGTCGATGTCGCGGTTCGTGTCGTACCCCTGGTCGACGAACTCCTCCTCGAACCGGTCGGCGAAGTCCAGATACTTGTTGTCCAGGTCCGACAGCGCCTCGCGACCGACGATGTTCACGAGGTCGCGCAGGTCCTCACCCTCCGCGTAGGCGGCGAATATCTGGTCTTTCACGTCGGCATGGTCGGCGCGGGTCAGTCCCTCGCCGATACCGTCGTCCATCAGCCGCGACAGGCTCGGCAGGACGTTGATCGGCGGCTGGACGCCCTGGCTGTTGAGGTCGCGGTCGATGTAGATCTGGCCCTCCGTGATGTATCCCGTCAGGTCGGGAATCGGGTGGGTGTCGTCGTCGCCCGGCATCGTGAGGATGGGAATCTGCGTGACGGAGCCGTCCCGACCCTCGATACGGCCGGCCCGCTCGTAGAGCTGGGCCAGGTCCGTGTACATATATCCGGGGTACCCACGTCGGCCCGGGACCTCCTCGCGTGCGGCACCGATCTCTCGGAGCGCCTCACAGTAGTTGGTCATGTCCGTGAGGATGACCAGCACGTGGTAGTCCTTCTCGAAGGCCAGGTACTCCGCGGTCGTCAGGGCGAGTCGCGGCGTGATCGTCCGCTCGACGGCGGGGTCGTCCGCGAGGTTCATGAAGACCACGGAGCGCTCCAGCGCGCCGGTACGCTCGAAGTCGTCCATGAACTCGTTGGCCTCCTCGGCCGTGATACCCATCGCACCGAAGATGACGGCGAACTCGGAGCCGTCCTCGTCGTCGCCCTCCTCCTCTTCCGGAACCGAGGCCTGTCGCGCGATCTGGAGCGCGAGGTCGTTGTGGGGCAGGCCCGACGCCGAGAAGATGGGCAGCTTCTGGCCACGCACGAGCGTGTTCATGCCGTCGATGGCCGACACGCCCGTCTGGATGAACTCCTCGGGGTACTCCCGCGAGAAGGGGTTGATGGCCGCGCCGACGATGTCCTGTCGGTCGTCGGGGACGATCTCTGGCCCGCCGTCGATCGGCTGGCCGGTCCCGTCCATGACCCGCCCGAGCAGGTCCTCGGTGACGGGCATCTTCATCGTCTCGCCCAGGAAGCGAACGGAGGCGTCGCGGTCGATACCCTCCGTCCCCTCGAACACCTGGATGGCGACGTAGTCGCTCGCCGATTCGAGCACCTGGCCACGGCGCGTCTGGCCGTCGCCGGTCTCGATCTCGACGATCTCGTCGTAGCCGACCGGCTCGTCGGTCTCGACGAACACCAGCGGGCCGCTGATCTCGGTGATTGTCTGGTACTCTTTCATTAGTATAGCTCCCGGAGCTCCGAGGTGATATCGTCCTCGAGCTCGTCGATGTACTCGTTGTAGTCCTCCTGGACGCCGATACGGTTGAGACGGGGCGCGGCGTCGATGTCGGTGAGCTCCTCGACCGGAACCCCGGCATCGAGCGCCTCGAAGGCCTCGTCGTTGTACGTCTTGATGGCGTCCATAATGCGGTACGTCTTCTCGGGCTCGCAGTAGGTGTCCGTCGGGTGGAACGCGTTCTGCTGGAGCCACGCCTCGCGCAGGTAGCGGGCGATCTCCAGAGTCAGCTGCTGGTCCTCCGGCAGCGCGTCCTTGCCGACCAGCTGGACGATCTCCTGCAGTTCGGCCTCCTCGTCCAGCGTGTCGATGGCCCACTGTCGCGTCTCGGGCCAGTCGTCCCGGACGTTGTCGACGAACCACGGGTCGAGCTGTTCGCGATAGAGCGAGTACGACTCGTTCCAGTTGATAGATGGGAAGTGCCGACGCTCCGCGAGGTCGGCGTCCAGCGCCCAGAACGTCTTGACGATACGCAGCGTGTTCTGGGTCACCGGCTCCGAGAAGTCCCCGCCCGGCGGCGAGACGGCCCCGATAACGGAGACGGAGCCCTCGGTCCCGTTGATGTTCGAGAAGTAGCCGGCCCGCTCGTAGAAGGCGCTCAGGCGCGCCGAGAGGTACGCGGGGTACCCCTCCTCGCCGGGCATCTCCTCGAGTCGCGAGGAGATCTCGCGCATGGCCTCGGCCCACCGGGAGGTCGAATCGGCCATCAGCGCGACGTCATAGCCCATGTCGCGGAAGTACTCCGCGATGGTGATACCCGTGTAGACGCAGGACTCTCGTGCTGCGACGGGCATGTTCGACGTGTTCGCGATGAGGCAGGTCCGGTCCATCAGGGCGTTGCCCGTGATGGGGTCCTCTAGCTCGGGGAAGTCCTCGATGACTTCCGTCATCTCGTTGCCGCGCTCGCCACAGCCGACGTAGACGACGATGTCCGCGTCGGCCCACTTGGCGAGCTGGTGCTGGGTGACGGTCTTCCCGGAGCCGAATGGCCCGGGGATGGCTGCCGTCCCGCCTTTGGCGATGGGGAACAGGCCGTCCAGCACGCGCTGGCCCGAGATGAGGGGTTCGGTCGGGGTCTCCTTGTCGACGGATGGCCGTTGCTGGCGCACCGGCCACTCCTGTCGCATCTGGATCTCCTCGCCGCTCTCGAGTTCGACGACCGTCTCCTCGACGGTGAACTCACCGGACTCGATGGCGGCGACCTCGCCGCCGTCGGAGCCGGGAGGCACCATCACTTTGTGGTCGATACTGGGTGTCTCGGGGACGATACCGACGATGTCGCCGGCTTCGACCGAATCGCCTTCCTCGACTTCCGGCTCGAACTCCCAGGTCTTCTCTAAGTCGATACCCGGCGCGTCGACACCGCGGTCGAGATACGCCGAGCCCATCTTCTCCTCTAGGACGTCGAGCGGGCGCTGGACGCCGTCGTAGATGGCGTCGAGCATCCCCGGCCCGAGGTCCACCGACAGGGGCGCACCGGTCCCTTCGACCGGTTCACCCGGGGAGACCCCGGAGGTCTCCTCGTACACCTGGATGGTGGTGATGTTGCCTTCGATCTCGATGACCTCGCCCATCAGCCCTTCCGAACCGACGTAGACGACGTCGTTCATCCGGGCGTCGAGGTCCCGAGCCGTTACGACCGGTCCCGAGACGCTTTCGATAATGCCGTCCTCGCGGACGTCGGATTCTGTTGCTTGACTCATTGTTAGTCCTCGTCCATCAGGTCGATACCGATGGCTCGTTTGATCTGTTCACGCAGCCCGCCGCTGCCGGCGCCCTCGCCGCCGAGGGTCACAAGCACCGGTTCGACGCTCGTCTCTGCCGTTTTGCGGACCCCCCGTGAGAGGTGGTCCATGTCGTCGTCGTGCATCACGACGATGCCGACGTCGTCGTCGGAGAGCATCTCCGAGACGGCGTCGTCCAGCTGCTCGCCTTTCTGTTCTGTGGGGATGTCCGCGAACTTGCGGACCCCCGCCAGTCGAAAGCCCGTCGTGAACTCCGGACTCCCGATGACTGCTATCTCCTGGCTCATAGTATCACCAGCTCCTGTTCGATTTCGTCGGGGCCCAGCCCCGCCTCGCGACCGCGGGCGATGGCCCGGATGTTGTCGACCTCGCGCTCCTTGGCGAGGATGTACGACAGCACCGGACACACCGACAGCGGGTAGCGGGTCGACAGTTTGTCGGCGTACTCCAGCAGCGCCGCGTCCAGCGCCCGCTCGAACTCGACCAGGCTCCCGGCGTCCTCCAGTGCGGACAGCGCCGAGTCGAGGTCGTCGCCGTACGTGCTGTCACGCACAGCGGCGACCAGGTTGTCGAAGCTGGCGACGAGCTGTCCGAGCGACTGCTCGTCGAACAGCGTGCCGCCGTCGATGTAGTACTCCGCCGGATCCGTCTCGGCGCCGCTGCGGGACAGCCGCAGGGCGTTCCGGAGGTTCCGGAAGTCCACCTCGGCCCGCAGGAACTGGACGTACAGCCCGGTCGCGCTGTCTGGCTCCGGGTTGCTGGGCAACCCATCGAGCAACGTCTCGTAGAAGGCGCGGTCGATGGCGTTCTCGAGGGGCACGAGGACGTCCTGTGCCTCGTACACCTCGTAGGCCTCGGCCAGCGACGCACCGAAGATAGTGTCCTCGAGCAGGTCGACGACCTCCTCGATGGAACCGGCCGAGAGCAGCTGGTCGATGCGCTTGTCGCCGAACTCGCCGGCGCGGATGAGGTCGTCTTCGACCTCGCTGGCCTCGGCGCCCGAGTAGAGCCCGCGGATAACCGTCTTGGCGTTCCAAGCGTCGAACTTCCGCAGGTAGCGGGCGATGTAGTCGTACAGCGCGCCCTCGGACCACTTCAGCAGGTCGTCGAAGTGTTTCGCGAGGTTGCGGTTCAGCGCGTACTCGACGAGGTCCGAGCCGCCGTACCGGGCGCCCAGCGCGTTCATCTCGGTCTCGTACTCCGTCTCCTCCATGAAGCGAGCGATCTCGCTCGTCCCCATGCGGACCAGTTTGCGGTAGTCGTCGTCGTCGAACAGCGAGGCGCGACGGGAGCGGACGCGAGCGATGACGTACTCGTAGTTGCTGCTCCGGCCACCGCCGTAAGCTGTTCCGTACAGACTCATTGGTCGTCGAAGAGTCGGTCGCTGATTGCTTTCAGGTTGTCTTCCCAGACGGTCTCCAGGACCGAGTCGAACGTGTTGTTCACGCGGACCCGGGACGCTTCGCTCTCGACAACCACACCGCCGAGACACTCCTGCTCCCCGGCGAACGTTGCGCCGTCGTATGCTGTGAGGATATCCTCGATGAGCGACTGGTCCTCGGCGCGACCGTGGACCCGCAGCGCGGCGCCGTCGTCGAACTCGTCGACAGCGGCCGAAAGCAGCGCGCGGGTCAGCTCCTCGCGGCGGTCGCCCTCGAGGTCGGCGATGGCCGCCTCGACGTCGTCGCGGACGTCTTCGAGCACGTCGCGGCGAGCGCCCAGTCGGGCCTGCTTGGCCTCGAGCTTCGCAGAGGAGAGGCGCTGTTCGCGCTCCTGCTCGATCTCGCGTTCGACCTCGGCCGCCCGCTCCTCGCGGATTTCTTCGGCGTCGGCCTCGGCCTCGGCGACGACCTCCTCGGCTCGCTCGTCGGCGTCCGCGCGAATCTCCTCTGCACGCGCGCGGGCCTCGTCTCGGATGTCCTCTACGACTGTTTCAAGACTCATTGTTGAAAAGGGGGGATGTTTAACCCAGGATGAAGACGACGACCAGCGCGAGAATGACGAGCGTCTCCGGCAGGACTGTCAGGATGAGCCCACGGCCGAACATGCTGTCGTCCTCGGCGATAGCGCCGACGGCGGCGGCGCCGATACCTCGCTCTGCGTACCCCGAGCCCAGCGCGGCCAGCCCGACGGCGAGGGCGGCAGCAGCGGCCGGCGGGATAGCCGGTGCAGCGGCGTTCGTCCCTTCCTGCAGTACAGCGTTGACAACGAGTGCGGTGTTTTCGATCATATTGTTGAAGTCCTCTCTGAAGTTGCTCGTGTCCGAACAGGCTAGTGTGACGCCACGGAGTTCATAAAGGTTCCCAAAACGGTTCGTCAGGACGCTGTTCGGGCGGTTTAGCGCCACTCGGCGGTGAGAAGGTCAGCCGGGGCTGTCGGCGGTGGCCCGCCGATAAATCCGCACCGAAAGTCGCGAAATAAGTTCAGTCGTCGGTCGTGTAGGTCCGCTCGTAGCCAAAGGGGTTGTACTTCGTGCCGCCGCCCTCGAAGAACTTCCCGAAGAACTCGACGTACTCGAGACGCACACCCTGCAGGCCGGCGCTGGTGACGCCCAGCACGAGCACGAGGATGTGACCGAGGACCAACACGAGCAGGCCGCCGACGACGCCGGCGATACCCGCGTGCATGAGTCCCGGGAAGATGACCGATTCCGCGCCGTAGTTACTGATGGCGTACTGCGGTCCCTCGTTGATGAGGAAGTGCCACTCGCCGTCGTGTTCGTACGCCCCGAAAAAGAGGAGATTGACCACGAAGGCCATCCCCGCCTTGGCCAGCAGCACTGCGGCCAGTCGGGTGTACGACAGGACGTTCACGAAGACGTTGAGGAACTCGACGAGTTCGATGGGGTCGGCGAGGCCGAGCAGGACGAATCCGACGAGGAAGACGCCGAGCCACGCCGAGAACGGCGCCCCCAGTCCGGGAATCGTGAACAGGTCGAACGCCGGCAGGCCGGCGAACCCGAGCGGGAACGGGTTACCCGCGAAGATGCCCTCTTGTGCACCGTAGAGGAAGTTCGGGGCCGCGCCGTTCGCGCCGGAGAACACCCACGCCCACAGGCCGAACATCATCAGGAGCCACGAGCCGCTCTCGGTGATGGCGTCCCACAGCCCGTGCGAGAGGTTCTCGACGAAGTCGAATATCCAGCCGATAGAGAGGTGGACGACGCCGGCGAGCAGGCTGATGGTCAGCCACGCGATGGCGTACTCGCTGTAGTACGGCTGGAGCCCTTTGTGTATCGGCGCACCTTCGAAGCCCAGCATTGGCCAGACGACGTTCGATATCGTGTGCAGGCCGAAGACTTCGCCGTACAGGACACCGAACAGCATCGTGAACCCACCGGCCCACATCGTCACGCCACCGAGGCTCTTCAGCACGTCACCGCTCGCTCTGGAGTACAGCCCGTAGCCCAGCGCGAAGTACAGCAACCCGTAGCCGAGGTCGCCGATCATGAACCCGAAGAACGCCGGGAACGTCAGGAAGAAGGCGACCGTCGGGTCGAACTCGCCGTATTTCGGGCGGTTGACGACCTCGACGAGCGCCTCGAAGGGGCGCGCCGGCGCGGGGTTGTCCTGGATGACAGGCGGACTGGACTCGCCCATCGTTATCAGGCCGCCGGCCGACGCGGGGTGTCCCCCGTCGGCGACGGCTTTCTCGGGCTGATCGTCGGTCTCGTCGGCCGTCGGAGTGTCGTCGGTCGGCTCGCCGTCGCCGCCCTCGCCCTCGACCTCCTCGTGGGCGTGAACGTGTCCGTCGCTGTCGTACTCGGCGATTTCGAGCTTCTCGATGTCGATGGCCTCGCCGACCGTCGAGCCGACCTGCTGTTCGAACAGCTCGTACTCCTCGTCGGGAATCCACCCTTCGGCGATGAAGGCGTTCTCCGTCGTCGCGAAGGTCAGCGGTGCCTCGGCCTTCTGGACCTCGATACTGAGCTTCTCCTCGGCGGCCAGCAGGAAGCCGGCGTAGTCCAGGCGGAGCTCTTCGAGTTCGTTCTCGACCGTATCGAGCTTCGATTCGAGCTGCTGTTTCCGGTGGTTCAGCTCCTCCAGATACTCGGTCGGGTCGCCCTCGCCCTCCGGAACCACCAGCGCGGAGAACGTCGCGCCGACCAGCGCGTCCTGGAGCTCGTCGTCGTCGGCGCGCGCGAATACCGCGACGACGTCGCCTTCGCTGAACAGCTCGAAGGTGTCGATCTCGCTGTCGTCGAGCGCGCCCTCGATTTCGGCCGCGTCGCCCTCGCCGACCGAGACGGCCAGCGTGTCGTAGCCACGGAGCAGGTCCAGATCGATGCCGAGCGTGACGAACGGCTCCATCGTGGCGATCTGGTCTTCGACCTCGCGGAGGTCGTCACGGATGTCGTCGCGCCGGTCGTCGAGTTCGGTGACCTCCGTCCGGACCTCTTCTAGGTCCTCTTCGAGCGCTTCGTCGGTGACGAGCCGCGTCGGGCCGGCGTCGTCGGCATCGACGTTCAGGATGGACTCCAGCGCGCGGACGGTGACGAGCTGGTCCGAGGCCTCGTCGGCGCCCTCGACGGGGTCGCCGGGTTCGAACCCCTCCCACGACCCGTCGTACTCGGTGACGTGGAGTATGTCGAGGTCGTGGACCGCCTCGACGACGGGCTCCATGACACGTTTCGACCCCGTCACCGAGACGCGGCACATCTTCTCAGGTCTGAGCATGTACCGCCTCCTCGAAGAGGTCTGTGACGTAGTCGACCACCTCGTCGACGCGGCCGTCAGCCTGCTGTTCGAGCTCCTCGCGGGCGTTCTCGCCCTGCTCGATGAGGGTCTCGCGCTCGGCCTCGATATCCTCGCGCGCGTCTTCCAGACGCTCCTCGGCCGCCGCGTCGGCGTCCTCGTGGGCCTGGTCGCGGATCTCGTCGGCCTCCTGACGGGCCTGGGCGATGGTCTCCTCGCGCTCTTCCTCGGCCTCGGCGACGATATCGTCGGCCTCCTGCTCGGCCTCCTTTATCCGGTCTAGAACTTCTGGCCGTGGCATTCTCTAATCGTCCGAACCTTGCGCCAGCGGCTATTTGGTAGTTGCGAAGTTTTCGCGGTATCGTAAGCCATGTCGCCGGGGGCTGGACTCGCATGAGAATCCGGGGAATTATGACCGAGAAGGCCCAACAGCAGGCAATGGGAGTCCTCGAGAACAAGGCCCGGGCGCGGACGTTCTACAAGTACCTCTCGAAGGTGTACGACCAGATCAACCCGTTCGTCTGGAACGAGGAGATGCGCGACGAGGCCATCGAGATGCTCGGGCTGGAACCCGACGACCGCGTGCTGGACGTGGGCTGTGGTACCGGCTTCGCCACCGAGGGGCTGCTCGAACACGTCGATACGATCTACGGCCTCGACCAGAGCCCGCACCAGCTCTCGAAGGCATTTCAGAAGTTCGGGAAGTTCGGACGAGTCCAGTATCACATGGGCGACGCCGAGCGGCTCCCGTTCAAGGACGACAGCTTCGACCACGTCTGGTCCTCGGGCTCCATCGAGTACTGGCCCAACCCCGTCGCCGCCCTCGAAGAGGCCCGCCGCATCACGAAGCCCGGCGGCAAAGTACTCATCGTCGGTCCCGACTACCCCAACTCCTCTATCTTCCAGAAGGTGGCCGACGCCATCATGCTGTTCTACGACGAGGAGGAGGCCGACCGGATGTTCCGAGAAGCCGGCTTCACCGAGTTCGAACACCACATCCAGCAGTCGATGCCGGGCAGTCCGCGGGCGATTACGACCATCGCGAAAGTGCCAGAGTGAACATGAACGGCCACGAACGGAGTGAGTGGCCGCTTTTTTCGCCCACGTTTTTGCGGTGAGTGGTGACCGGAGGTCACCCGAACCGGAAAAAGGTGGTCTGGCAGTCGATGCCGGGCAGTCCGCGGGCGATTACGACCATCGCGAAAGTGCCGGAGTAGTCCTGGGTAGTGCGGTGGCCGGGCGCGGCCTCCGTGCCGCGACACGGGGAAGGGTAGGACCGCCGCAGTAAGCATACTGCGCCGAAGGCGCAGTTTCACCGGAACCGCCGCAGGCGGCGATTCCGGCCTTTTTCATCGACCTTTTTGCCGGTCGGGTTCCCACAGCGCGCTCGGAGAGCGGGCGAGGAAACCCGACCGGCAAAAAGGTCGGACCGCAGTGCTTTACCCGCGCGGCGCTGTAGGTGGTGCCAACAATGGTACTCGACAATCTCGGGAGTTCTCTCCGGGGAACGCTGGACAACCTCAGGGGGAAGTCCCGCATCTCCGAGGAGGACATCGAGGACATCGTCAAGGAGATTCAGCGGTCGCTGTTGCAGGCGGACGTCGACGTGGCGCTGGTCCAGGAGCTGTCGAACAACATCAAGACCCGCGCGCTAGAGGAGGAGCCGCCGGCCGGTACGACACCGCGGGACTGGGTGCTCCGAATCGTCTACGAGGAGCTCGTCGAGCTGGTCGGTGAGTCGACGGACCTCCCGCTGGAGGAACAGACCATCATGCTCGCCGGCCTCTATGGCTCGGGGAAGACGACCACCGCCGCCAAGATGGCGTGGTGGTTCTCGACCAAGGGGCTACGGCCGGCCATCATCCAGACAGACACCGACCGCCCGGGTGCCTACGACCAGTCCAAGGAGATGGCCGAGCGGGCGGAAGTCGACTTCTACGGCGACCCCGACGAGGACGACCCCGTCAAAATCGCGCGCGACGGGCTCGCAGCGACCGATGAGGCCGACGTCCGCATCGTCGACACGGCGGGTCGGGACGGCCTGAACGAGGAGCTCATCGAGCAGATAGAGCGCATCGAACAGGAGGTCCAGCCCGACCGTGACCTGCTGGTGCTGGACGCCGCGATGGGCCAGAGCGCCAAGAGTCAGGCGGCGGACTTCCAGGAGGCCATCGGCATCGACGGCGTCGTCATCACCAAACTGGACGGGACGGCGAAAGGTGGGGGTGCACTCGCCGCGGTCGACGAGACCGACTCGACCATCGCCTTCCTCGGCGCCGGTGAGACGGTCAAAGACATCGAGCGCTTCGAGCCGTCGGGCTTTATCTCCCGGCTGCTCGGCATGGGCGACCTGAAACAGCTCACCGAGCGCGTCGAGCGGGCGATGCAGGAGACCGGCGAGGACGAAGAGGACTGGGACCCCGAGCAGATGCTCGAGGGCAGTTTCACCCTCAAGGACATGCGCAAGCAGATGGAGACGATGAACAACATGGGGCCCCTCGACCAGGTGATGGACATGATTCCGGGGATGGGCGGTGGGCTGATGGACCAGCTGCCCGACGACGCGATGGACGTCACCCAGGAGCGGATGCGCGATTTCGACGTCATCATGGACTCGATGACCGAAGAAGAACTGGAGAACCCGCGTATCATCGGTCAGTCCCGCACCGAGCGCATCTGTGCCGGTTCGGGCAAGCCCGAAGAGCGGGTCCGTGAGCTGCTCGAACAGCACAAGCAGATGTCACAGATGCTCAAGCAGTTCCAGGGGATGGGCGACGGCGACATGGAGCGGATGATGAAGCAGATGCAACAGGGCGAGGGCGGCGGCGGGATGGGCGGCATGGGCGGGATGGGGCCGTTCTGAACCGACTGCGTAGCGTGGTCGCCTGTGGCGTGACCTACTGATTCTCTCTGCGGACCGCTCCGCTCTCGTTGAACTCACCCACCATCCGTTCGAGTGCCGTGGTCTGGACGCCCACGGCGGGCGCGGTGAGCGGCGAGACGCTGACCGCGCCGTCGATGATAGCCCGGCGGTCGCTCCCGGTCGGGTACCGCTCGGTCAGGTCGGCGTCGCTCTCGAAGGGGTTCTCCCACCCCGCCGTGTCCGGCCAGGCCACGTCGCGCAGGGCGATGTCGCCGGCGGTGCCGAGATTCGACTGGTCGTCGGGTTCGCCCTCGGTGTCGTGTTCGACCTGCAGGTCGTAGTCGTGGTACGGCTCGGTCAGGCGCATCTCCGGACTCTCGACGTCGACGGGGACGTTCAGGTTCAGGAAGTCCGCGGTGTCGAAGATATCGCCCGACAGCGCCCGGGCCACGACCTCGCTCATGACGCGGGCCGGCCGGTCGAAATCGTACTCCTCGGCGGGGTGGACGAAGAAGTCCTCACAGTGGTAGGCCGAGACTGCGATACCCGGTGTGCCCAGAAAGCCCGCCTCGACGCAGGCTCCCACTGTTCCGGAGCGGCCGACGACGTAGTTGCCGGCGTTTGGCCCGTGGTTGCAGCCCGAGACCACGAGGTCGAACGACGCCTCGAGTCCCCGAAGTCCGTACGCCACGCAGTCGGCTGGCGTCCCGTCCAGGGCGTACCCCCACGGGTGGCTCTCGCGGGCGGTGCGGTGGCTGCGGGTCCGCCCGACGCCGCTCTGGTTCTCCATCGGCGCGACCACCGTCACGTCCGCGACCGCCCGGAGTTCCTCGTAACAGCTCGCCAACCCCGCCGCGTCGATACCGTCGTCGTTCGTCAGCAGCACCCGTGGCTCCGTCATTAGGCGTAGGTAGGAGTCAGCCAGTGTGAACACTTCGGTCCCTAGCAGCCAGAGTAGATGCTGATGTGAACAGCGGAGTCACTGCCGACGTGTACAGCCAGAAAGCCCCGAGTCGACACGACCGCCCCTTTCAGTCCCACCCATGCCGGCTGACCAACTGGCTACGGGTGGACTGAAAGGGGCGACCGGCTGGCCGAAGGCAGGCGACGTAAGCACTGGACGAGCGAACGAAGTGAGCGAGGAAGCGCGCAGCGAGCCTCCCGAGGTCAGCCGGTCGGGGCTTTCTGGCTCTCACTCACAGTAGCGGACACGGCGTTAGCCGTATCAACACTGTTTACTGTGGCGTCAAAGACGGGTGCTTTTTGCGACTGGACGCGCTTGCGTGTCCTAATGACTGTCCGCGAGGTGGCCCAGCAGGCCTACCGGGAGTCACTGCCCGTGTTGGCACTCAGTGCCGCCGGCGGACTGTTCGCGGGGGTCGTTCTCGGGGGGATGGACGCCGAGCTGGAGCGGGTCGCGGGCCTGCTCGTGCTGGTGCCGGCCTTGCTGGCGACCCGAGGGAACGTCTACGGCTCGCTGGGGGCGCGGCTGGGGTCGGCGCTGCATCAGGGGCTGGTCGAGCCGACCTTCTCGACGGACGACGAACGGGTGAACGCGGCGGTGGCGGCGGCACTGGCAAACGGCGTCATGGTCAGCGTCATCGCCGCCGTTCTGGCCGTCGCGCTGCTCGGGGTGCTGGGGCGGCCGTCGGCCCCGCTGGCGACGCTGGTCGCCATCGCCCTGCTCGCGGGGCTCATCTCCGGCGTGGTACTGACCGTCGCGGTCGTCTCGGTCGTCTTCGTCGGCTACCGTCGAGGGCTGAACCCGGACACGCTGGCGGGCCCGGTCGTGACGACGACGGGGGACGTGGTCGGTATCGCGACGCTGCTGGTGGCGACCCGTCTCGTCCTCGCGCTGGGGGGTGGGTAGCGTGGCGGCGACGGCGTGGACCGTTCGGGGTATCATCCGCCGGATGCTACCGGTGCTCGTCGTCCTCACCGCTATCGAACTCGGCAGCGGCATCGTCCTGGACACGTTCGAGGGGACGCTGCTGCGCTACCCGACGCTGCTGGTGCTCGTCCCGGTGACCATCGGGATGGCCGGAAATCTGGGGAGTATTCTCGCCGCACGGCTCTCGACGGCGCTCCATCTCGGGTTGCTCTCCTTCGACGCCGACGACGACCGACTCCTCGGCAACGCGGTCGCCACCATCGCGCTGGCGGTGACGGTGTTCCCGCTGGTGGGCGCCGGCGCGTGGCTGTTGCAGACGGTGCTGGGCGGGTCGCGGCTCCCGTTTCTCACGGTCGTCGCGGTCGCGCTGGCAAGCGGCGTCGTGCTCGCGGCGCTGGCGGTCGCTGTCACCACCGTCACGACCTACGCCGCCTACCGGTTCGAACTCGACCCCGACGACGTGGTCATCCCCGTCGTCACGAACGTCTGTGACGTGCTGGGCGTGCTGGTGCTGTTCGGGTCGGTCAGGGTACTGGTCGGGAGCGCGTAGCGTTCCGAGCTCCCAGCCCCGACACTTATTGTCACCAGCCCTGACGACCGAGTATGCCGACGAGTGAGTACGAGCCCGCCGATACGTTGGTCCCGGCGACGCCGGCGGGGTATCGGGACCCCGAGCCGTTCAGCTACTCGCTGCCAGTCCTGCTCGCCGTGGTTCTCGTCGTGACGCCGGTCACTGCAGCGGCGTTCGGGCTCCTGCTCTGGTACGCGCAGGGCCCGGCACTCGACGCCGTCTTCTCCGTCGAAGAGACGGCGACGAGTATCTCGTTTAGCATCAATTCGGGCCTCGTCGCCGTCGCCGTCGTCGGCGCTATCGCGGGCGTCACCGTGGTGCACGAACTCGTCCACGGCGCGGTGTATCGGCAGTTCGGCTATCGGGTCTCCTACGGCGTCGCTCCCCAGCTGGGCGCGTTCTACGCGGCGGCGTTCCACCAGTTCCAGCGCCGGAATCACAACCTCCTCGTCGGCCTCGCGCCACTGGTCGTTCTGAACGCACTCCTCCTGCCGCTGTTTTTCGTCCCGATACCGCTCGTCGCCGTCGGGGCCTTCGTCGCTGTGCTGTTCAACACCGCCGGGGCCGCCGGCGACCTCTATCTCGCGGCGTCGCTGCTACGGATGCCCGCCGACGCGCTCATGTACGACAGCGACGCCCGCCACTGCTACGTGTTCTACCCCGAGTAGTGGCCGCTCGTCTCAGTCCTCGCGTTGCTTCGCGAGGGCCTCCTTGGGCTCGCCGCAGTCGGGACACTCCTCGGGGAGGCCGTCCTCGAGTTCGCCCATCTCGCCACACTCGGTACAGCGCCACATGATGTAGCCCTCGCCGAACGCCTGGCCGGGCGCTTCCTCCTCACTCACCGCCGCGTCGCCGTGTTCGACGGTCGCGCCGGCTACCGTATCGACGAGAAAGCCCGCTTCGGTCGCGTCGCCGACGACGCCGACCAGCACTCCGTCGTCGTTGTATATCTCCTCGTTTCGCTGCAGGGAAACCTCGTCCGAAACAGAGTCGTTCATCGGCTTCCCTATCCGCCTCGTCGGGGCAACTCTGGTGCTTGAGGCTGCAAGCTCCTGGGCCGAATCGGGCGCGGGCAGTGCGGAGCGGGCCGCTCAGTCGCTTTCGGCCCTGGCCGAGGTGCCGCGGTCGCTGGCCGTCTCGGGCGTGAGCCCGTGCGTGATGGCGTCGCCGGTCTCGCCGTCGAAGAGGTGGACCATCTCGCGGTTCAACACGATCTGGGTGCGCTGGCCCTCGGCCTCGTAGGTCGACATCTCCGGCATCGGTGGGATACTCATGAGGAGACGTTCCTCGCCCGTGTTCTCGCCGGCCTCGACAGAGTCGCCGTCGCCGCCGGCGTCCGAGCTGGCTGGCCCCGTCTCGCCTTCGGCGCTGGCGGCCGGCCCGGCCGCGTCGCTCCCCGCCGTCTGACCGTCGTCTTGCTCTCCCGCCGTCCCGCCGTCAGCTGGCTCCCCTGCCGCAGCGACCGACCCGCCGCGGTCGGCCTGGTCGGGAAACCGGGTGTAGACGTAGATGTCGTCTCCGACCGGTTCCAGCACGTCGGTGACGACGTCGATCGGGTCGGAGTACGTCCCGTCCATCTCGTTCTCGTTTTGCACGTCGACCGGGCCGGAGTCGGTCTCGAAGGTCGCCCCCGCGGCGAGCGTGATGTCCTCGGGCCGGACGCCGACGGTGACGCGCTGGCCGACTTCGGTGTCGGGCAGCTCGCGCTCGATGTCGAGCGTGAAGTGGTCCGTCTCGACGCCCTCGGCGGTGAGTCGGCCCTCGACGAAGTTCATCGACGGCGAGCCGATGAAGCCGGCGACGAAGCGGTTCGTCGGGTGGTAGTAACACTCCAGCGGTTCGTCGAACTGCTGGAGCTTCCCCTCGTTCATCACCGCGATGCGACTGGACATCGTCATCGCCTCCTCCTGGTTGTGGGTGACGTAGATGATGGTGGTGTCCAGTTGCCGGTGGAGCTCCTGGAGCTGTGTCCGCATATGGACCCGGAGCTTCGCGTCCAGGTTCGCGAGGGGTTCGTCCATCAGGAACACCGCCGGCTCGCGGACGATGGCGCGGGCGATGGCGACGCGCTGTTGCTGGCCGCCGGACATCTCGTCGGGCATCCGGTCTAACATCCCCTCCATCTGGACCATCTTCGCGGCCTCCTCGACGCGGCGGTCGACCTCCGCTTTGTCGGTGTCCCGCAGGCGCAGGCCGTAGCTGATGTTGTCGTAGACGTCCATGTGGGGAAACAGCGCGATGTTCTGGAACACCATCGCGATGTCCCTGTCCTTCGGCGGCAACCCCGTCACGTTCTCGCCGTCGATGGAGACCGAGCCGCTCGTCGGCTCGGTCAACCCCGCAATCATCTCGAGCGAGGTGGACTTCCCACAGCCCGAGGGGCCGACGAGCGTGACGAACTCGCCGTCCTCGATCTCGATGTCGAGGCCCTCGACTGCGGTCGTATCGTCGTACTCCTTGCGAACGTCGTCGTATGTTACGTCTCCCATTAGTGGTCACTCTGAGTCATTCTTTGAGTCCGCCAGCGGTCAGGCCGCTGACGATCTTCTCCTGTGCGATGACGACGAGGATGGCGATGGGGATGACCCCCACCAGACTCGCCGCCGCCATGAGGTTGTACGAGGTCTGGAACCGGCCCTGATAGCTCAGGAGGCCCCAGACGATGGTCGCCCAGTTCTGCACGCGGCCGTCGGTCATCAGGAACGCGAAGAAGTACTCGTTGTAGACGGCGATAAAGGTCAGCACGCCCGCTGTGGCGACACCGGGGGCCGACAGCGGCATGATGACCTTGAACAGCGCGCCCAGCCGGGTGTTGCCCTCGACGCGAGCGGCGTCCTCCAGGCCGTCCGGAATCTGGCTGTAGAACGTCGTCAGGATGAAGATAGACAGCGGGAGGAACAGCGCGCTGTAGGGCAACACCATCGCGCCGGGCCCGTTGAACAGCATCGGGCTCGTGACCTCCGTCCCGCCGGGCAGCGTGAAGAACGTGATGTTCGCGGTGAACAGCTCGAACAGCGGCAGCAGGAACGCCGCCGGGGGGAAGTAGCTGATAGCCAGGAAGATGAGCATGAGCGGGGTCCGCCCCGGGAACTCGAAGCGGCCGAATGCGTAGCCCGCCAGACTCGCCAGCAGCAACACCAGCGCCGTCGTCAGCAGGCCGATGATGACGCTGTTTATCATGTAGATGTGGAACGGCACCGTGGTGAACACCTCGACGAACGCGCCGGGGTTGAAGCCGTTTGGCAACAGGCCGACGTCGGTGAGGTTCCCCTGGGGCGTCAGCGCCACGACGGTGAGCCAGTAAAACGGGAACAGCGTCGTCACCAGAAAGGAGATGGCGACGATGTAGAACAGCACCTTGTAGGTGCGCTCCGGGTCGGCGATACTGCCGCTGGCCCACCGCTCGACGAAGGTCTTGTCCTCGTCCTCGGTCGCAGTGGTCGTCCCTCGCCCGGTTTCAGTACCCATCAGAACCCACCTCCGCCCTCGACGTCGGCGAACTTCACGATGTACACCGAGACGACCAGGCCGATGATGGCCGCCGTCACGAACGCCACCGTCGCGGCCGAGGCGTACCGACTCGAACTGAACGCCTGGACGACCAGACAGGACAGCGACGGCACGGTGCTACACGAGGAGACGGTCTCGATGAGACCGAACACCCGCATCGCGCCGATGGTCCGGAACAGCATCGCGACCAGTACCGACGGCAGCACGAGCGGCAGCGTGATAGTCCGGAAGCGCTCGAACTTCGAGGCGCCCGCCACGTCGGCGACGTCGTACAGCGACCGGTCGATGCTCTGCAGTCCGGCCAGGATGATGAGCGCCATAAAGGCCGAGGTCTTCCAGACGTCGGCGACGATGACGATGACGAGCGATTCGACGCTGTTGGCCTGCGGTGTCGACGAGAAGACGCCCAGCTGTTGCAGCGGCTCCACGAGGAAGCCGATGGTCGGCTGGAAGAGGAGGAAGAAGATCATCCCCTGGATGACGATGGGCACCGCCCACGGGAGGATGATGGCGACCCGCGCCCACCGTCGCCCCCGGAACTCCTGGTTGAGGATGAGCGCCTGCCCGAAGCCAAGCACCGTCTCGAAGAAGACGCTGACGACGGTGAAGATGATAGTCACCGTCAGCGCGCTCGTGAATATCTGGCTCGGGTCGAAGAACGGGCGGGGCAGCGCAGCGTTTCGCTCGCCGGTGAGGAGTTCGACGTAGTTCTCGAAGCCGACGAACGGGCCGAGCCGCTCGGCGCCGTACAGCAGGTCAGCCTGTAACGACATCTGGAACGTCCGCACCAGCGGCCAGAACGCGATGACGCCGAAGAGAATCAGGCAGGGCGTCAACAGGAGATACGCGAACTGGGTGTCGCTCAGGCCCTCTATCCAGCGCCCCGGGGAGGAAAGGGAGAGTGACCGGTCCCTGCCGGTCTCGGTCGCCATCTCACCCACCTCCCGAGGTGGCGGTGCCAGTCTCCGACGGGGACGGCCCGCCGGTGCCGCCCCGTGTCTCGGCGGCGTCTTTCCGTTCCGATGCCTCCTCGATAGCCTGGAGTTGTTCTTTGAGCGTCTGCATGCGCTGACTGGGGGTTCCGTCGCCGCTGAACGCGGCGTTGGCTTGCTGTGCGATTTTGGTCGACTCCTGTGGCCACGCGACCGTCACCGGCCGCGGGGTCGAGTTCTCCACGGTCATCCTGAGCGTCTCGACGTACCGGCCCATCACGGGGACCTGACGCATCCGCTCGGTCTCGAAGAGGGCCGGTCGCGGCGGGAGCCAGCCGAGCAACTCGAAGAGGAACAGCTGCATCGCCGGCTGGGTCATCGCTTCCATCACCTCGAAGGCCATCTCCCGTTTCGGCGAGTTGGGGTTGAGGGCGACGTGCCAGCCGCCGAGCGAGGAGGTCGTCCCGCCGTACCCCTCGTACTTCGCCTCGTCCTCGGTCACGCCGTAGGGCATCGGCATCACGCCCAGATCCCGGCCGAAGGCGTCCTCGGCACCGGCGATAGCGATGGCGTAGGGCCAGTTCCGGTGCATCACCACGCTCCCGTTCGAGAAGGGGCGCCGGGAGGTCTCCTCCTGCCACTGGAGGACGGCCCGTGGGGAGATATCCCCGGCGACTGACTCCAGGGCGTTCTCGGTGTCGCCCTCGATGAAGGTCCGGACCATCCGGGTCGCGTCGACGACCGGCTGGCTGTCGACGGTCACGGGCCGTTCACCGACGGGCCCGAAGAGGTTCTCCTTCGCCCCGAAGTACGACCCGCCCCAGGAGCCGGTGAACTCCTTGAAGTCACAGCAGGACAGTCCCTCGTAGGAGTTCGCCTGGAACGAAAAGCCCCACCTGGTGTCCGTGGCCTGCATCGTCTCCTTGGTCACCTCCGAGAACCGCTGCCAGCTGAGGGGTTCGGTCGCCCAGTTGTTGCGCTCGGGCGAGAAGCCGGCCTGCTTCACCAGGTCCTTCCGGTAGAGCATCGCCCCCGTGGTGGGGAAGAGCGGGACCCCGTAGAGCCCGCCGGTGCGGTCCTCGATGGACCGGACGAAGGGCTCGAAGTACTCCTCCTGGATGGTGGTTGCCAGCTCCGGCCGGATCTCGGCGATGTCGACCAGCTGGTCCCGCAGGATGAACGGAATCGCCCAGCCGCTGTCCATCATGAACAGCGCCGGCCGCTCTAAGTTCCCCGAGAGCCAGCGGTTGTACTGCTGTTTGCGCGAGCCCGAGGACTGCACACCGGCGATGGCCGACAGTTCGATGTCCTCGGAGAGCCCGACCTCGTGGAGTTTCGCCTGTATCTCGCCGACGTTCTCCTTGACGTCGGTGTTGGCCGCGATCTCGATCGTCTGTGGACCGGCCGAGCCCCGCGAGAGACAGCCTGCGAGGCTCCCGCTTGCCGCCAGCCCGGTGGCGCCGAGTGCCTTCACGAACCGACGCCGGTCGACGGCCCGCGACCGGTCGCCGTCAGACGGAATCATAGCTGTGGTTCCCGCGCGACACGTGCAGTCGGTCAGAGAATGTTCCCATCGTTGCCAGTACCTCAGACGTATAACACGAGATAGCATATTGCATGGCACGCTTGCAGTGGCCGGGCCGATAGCGACTGTCGACGGCGAACCGCACCACGTCGATGTCCGAGACCCTGCGAGGGCAAGGCAGCGGTTCCACGCACGTCGGGACGGCCACCGCTCGACAGCGGGACCGACGCCCCTATGACGCGCTCGGCCCAATCACAGCGTGTGAGTTCGCTGGTCGCGCTGCTTTCCGACGTCCTCCTGCGGGTCCTGCGCATCGCCGTCTTCCTCTCTGTCGGCGTCTTCCTGGCGAATCTGGCCGTCTCGTTCGGTCTCGTCGAGAAGATAGCCGTCGTCTCGCAGTATCTCACCGGACCGGCGAACCTCCCCGACGAGGTCGGCACCGCCATCCTGACGACGACCGCCTCGCCGACAGCGGGCTACGGGATGCTCGCGGATTTCCGCGAGTCGGGCGTGCTCGACGACCGCGCGACCCTGGTGGCGGTCACGATAAACACCTTCTTCGGCTTCGCCCAGCACATCGTCACCTTCTACGTCCCCATCCTCATCCCGATTCTGGGTGCCAGCGTCGGGGTGCTGTACGTCACGACGCGGGGGCTCGTGGCCCTGGCCATCACGCTGACCGGTATCGCCGCCGGCGCCGTGTTGCTCGACGGCTCGAACGTCGACCGCGGGGCGATGGACGAGGCGCGCACATCTACCGATGGCGGTGAGGCCAGCGGGACGGGGGAGGAAGCCGACGCGACGGCCGGCGACGGCGAGGACGAGCCGGAGACGAACCTCGAACGCGTCCTCGAAGCGCTGTTCGAGACCGGCGAGAAGCTCGGCGAGATTCTCCCGCGGCTGGCCGGCATCTACGTCGTCGTGGCCCTGCTGGTCGCCTACTCCGAGGAGATTATGGGCTATCTCGGCGGCTCCGGACAGGCGCTTTCGGCGGCCGCCAACGGCCTGACCGGGCTGCTGGGACTGCCGGGCGCGGCCGTTCCCGTGGTGGCGGCCTTCGCGCTCGATACCACCTCCGGTGCGGTCGTCATCGCGCCGCTCATCGAGAACGGCACCTTCACCGCCCGGACGGCGGTGGCGACGATGCTCGTCGGCGGCATCGTCTCCTTCGCCGTCTCGACGTTCAAACGCTCTATCCCCTTCCAGTACGGCATCTGGGGCCGGGAGTTTGGCTCGAAAGTTATCGCGGTCAACACGGGGCTGAAGATCGGCTGGATCGCGCTCGCGCTCGTCGTCTTGCTTGTCTGAGTCCGACGGGCCCTGGCATACGCCGATGCTGTCTATGAAAACAAATGTTCGAGGGCTCGAACTGGCAGACGATGCCGTATCAGACGCCCCGAGACGAGCTCCTGCTCGGTATCCTCGTCGCAGTCGCTGGTGCACGGTTCAACGTCGGTCTGGTCGTTCTCGGTGTGGCGATCGGACTGACCGCGTACATCGCCGTCGCGTTCCTGGGTGTGGGCCCCGAGCGATAGCGGCGACCCGTCCTCACTCCGCCGCCTCCGGAATCGGGTCCGAGATGACGACGGCGTCGCCCTCGACGACGCAGTTGCCGTCGCCGTCGTCGACGGCGGTCGCCAGCCGGAAGCGGTCCGCTTTGAGCTGTTCGACCACCTCGCAGTGGGCGGTGACGCGGTCGCCGACGTCGACCGGGCCCCGGTAGGACAGTTCCTGTGAGAGGTAGATGGTCATCCCCGGCAGGCGGGCCAGCGCGGCGCTGATGATACCCGAGACCAGCGTCCCGTGGACGATGCGGCGGCCGAAGCGACTCCCCTCGGCGAACTCCTCGTCCAGGTGGAGCCGATTCGTGTCGCCGCTTATCTCGGCGAAACGCTCGACGTCGGTCTCCGAGAGCGTCTTGGAGAAGCGGACGTGGTCGCCCACGTCGATGCCGTCGGCGACGCCGTAGCTGTCGAACTCCCAGTCGTCGTCCTCGTACAGTGTGTCGGGGCGGGTAAAGCGGCGGCGCTCGGGGTGAAGCTCACGGGAGAGCTCCGGGCGGGTGATGTGGGGGACGTATCGGGAGATATCCGTCGTCGTGACGATGCCGGCGAGGTCGCCGTCGTCGACGACAGGCAGTTTCTTGATGCCGTGGGTGCGCAGGCGCTCGACGGCCGCCTCCAGGGTCGCGTCGGGTGCGATGGTCACCAGTGCGGTCGCCATCACGTCCTCGACGGTCAGCTTTCGCGTGTCGCCCTCCTCGGCGGTGACGGCGACGATGTCGCTCTCGGTGATGATGCCGACCGACTCCCCGTCGCGCTCGACGACGAGCGAGCCGATGCCCTCGTCGCGGAGCCGCGTCGCCGCCTCGACGATGGGACTCCCGGGCGTGATGGTGCTTGCGGGCGTCTGCATGACCTCACTGACGTGCAGGGCGAGCATCGACTGGGTCTGCTCGGGCCAGTGGCATAACTCTCCGCCCGAAAGGTTGTATCGCTGGGCGCCCTCGGTCCGACGATGACAGGCCGCCGCGTCGGCGTCGTGGTCGTGCTGGTGTTGCTCGCTGGCTGTGGCGGGCTCGTGCCCGATTCCGCCCCGACGGCCCCTGGGACGGCGGCCAGCCTCCCGGGCGACCAGACCCGGGTCAGCGTCACCGCCGTCGTCGACGGCGACACCATCCGCATCGAGTACCGTAACGGCACCCGTGACACCGTCCGGCTGGTCGGCGTCGACACGCCCGAGGTCCACACCGACAACGACCCGGCGGAGTTCGAGGGGGTCCCCGACAGCGCGGCCGGCGAGGACTGTCTCCGGGGCGCGGGGACGAACGCCTCGAACTTCGCGAAGGACCGACTCCTGGGCCGGACCGTCGGCATCGCCACGGACCCGAACCTCGACCGGCGAGGCTACTACGACCGGCTGCTGGCCTACGTGGTCGTCGACGACCGCCTGTTCAACTACCGGCTCGTCGCGACCGGCCGGGCCCGCGTCTACGACAGCGACTTCAGCCGGCAGGCCTCGTTCAGGACCGCCGAGACGGGCGCTCGCGAGGCCCGCCGCGGCCTCTGGCGCTGTAGCGACCCCGACGCGGCGGAGTGGACGACGGCCACCGCGACGACGAGCCCGTCGGGGCTCGCACTCGTCGAGATTCACGAGGACGCCGCCGGCAACGACAACGAGAACCTGAACGACGAGTACCTCGTCTTCGCCAACCGCGGCGACGAGGCCCTCTCACTCGACGGCTGGACCGTCACCGACGCCGCGGGCAAGCGCTACACCTTCGGCAACTACGCGCTCGGGCCCGGGGAACGCGTGACCCTCTACACCGGCAGCGGCACCGACAGCGAGACGGCGCGCTACTGGGGCGCGAGCGGTGCGGTCTGGAACAACGGCGGCGACCGTGTCACCGTCCGGACGAGCGGCGGCGACGTGGCGCTCCAGCGGGCGTACTAAGCACGCCGAGTCCGTAGCGTCACTATGCACTGGCGCCGGTACACTCCCTCGCCCCGGGCGGTCGACTGGGGGCTGTTCGTCGCCGTCGCCACGCTGCTCGCGACCGGCGTCGGGACTATCTTCGTCGGCACCGCCGGCGGGGCGTGGGTCATCGACCTCCACGCCGTCTCGGGCATCGTCCTCGTCTGTCTGTTGCCGGTCAAACTCTGGCGGGTCCGCCACCGTGTCGCGCCGGAGCGCCTGACAGGGGCACGGGTCCTCTCTCTCGCGCTCGCCGTCGACGCGACGGGAGCGCTGGCCACCGGCGTCTGGTGGATTTTCGGCGGGTCGCTCGACCTGGGCCCGTGGGGCCTCTTTCACCTCCACACCGCGCTTGGCTTGCTCGTCGCGCCGCTGCTTCTGGCCCACCTGCGCTATCGGTTCCACTCGCCCGAGACCGCAGTCCGACACGGCCGCCGCGACGCCGTCCGGTACGCCGGCCTCGTCGCGACCGGCGCCGTCGTCTGGCGGCTGCAGGGCCCGGTCAACGACGCACTCGAGACCGCTGGCGCCGACCGCCGCTTCACCGGCTCCCGCGAGGACGGCAGCGACGACGGCAACCGCTTCCCGGTGACGAGCTGGGTCGCCGACGACCCCGACCCCGTCGACGCGGCCGACTGGACGCTGACCGTCGGGGGCCGCGTCGCCGAGGACGCCGTCTACGAGTTCGCCGACCTGCCCACGGGCGCGAGCGGGCGGGCCCTGCTCGACTGTACGAGCGGCTGGTACTCCGAGCACGACTGGCAGGGCGTACGGGTGAGCGACCTGCTCGATGCGGCCGACCCCGACGAGGCGGCGGCCTGGGTGCAGTTCCGCTCGGTGACGGGCTACCGCTGGAGCCTCCCCATCGAGGAGGCCCGCGACGCCCTGCTCGCGACGCGCGTCGACGGCGAAGCGCTCTCCCACGGTCACGGCTTCCCGCTCCGACTGGTCGCGCCCGGCCGCCGGGGGTTCCAGTGGGTGAAGTGGGTCGACTCCGTTCGGGTGACCGAGCGCCGCGAGGTCGGCGAGTGGCTCGCAATCTTCGTCAGTGGCATCTGAAAGCCGCCGACTTATCAATATAGCAATATTACGGCCGGCATGGCCGACACCGACCAGCAGGCGGTCGACGAGATCGTCCATGGGGGCGAGGCGCTCGGAACCAGCGAGCTCATCGACATCCTGGAGCGGTACCACGACGACCGACCCGGGGTCCCCCGCGACGCCATCGACGCCTACGCCCGGGAGCTGAACGAGCGCGACGACAGCAGCTTCGACACAGAGACGTTCCGCGACATCGTCGAGGACCGCCTCACCGACTCGGACAGCTGGGTGGCCGATGGCGACCACCTCTACGAACTCGGCGGCGGCCGCATCAGCCAGTACCCGGCGACGTGGCACGACCGGCTGGGCGGCGAACGCGACCCCGCCGCCTATCTGCGCTTCTTCGAGGCCGAGGCGCCCTCGGTACTCGGCAACGCGCCGGGCGGTCGGCAGCGCGCAGACGAGGACCAGCTCATCGACGTCATGGCCGTCGTCGGGGAGATGAGCCGCGAGTCCGCGACGGCCGCAATCAAGTCGGCCCGCGACGACGACCGCATCGTCGAGGACGCCGACCAGCATCCGAAGGCGGGCGTCTATCTGTCGGAAGAGTAGAGGAGCGCGTCGATGGTCGCCCAGAGGTCCGGGGTCGTGTATTCGATGGGAACGAAGCCAGCGCCTCGGGCGCCTTCGACGTCCTCGCTGGCCCCGACCATCACGTACTCGTCGGCGGGGAGCCGCTCGCGGAGGCGGTCGAACGGCGCCGCGTCGGGTCTGTGGGCACCGACCTCGTAGGAGGCGACGACAGCGTCGAAGTGGTCGGCGAGGTCGTGATACTCGAGCTTCCCGACCTGCCACTCACGGGGACCGTTCGTAATCACGGCGAGGGCGCTGTCCTCGGCCAGCCCGGCCAGACTCTCGCGGGCGGCGTCGGGAACTGCCGTCCCGTCGTAGGTCCGCTCGCGCAGCGTCGCGACCAGCTCGTCGGGGTCGGCGTCCGAATCGCCGTCGGCCACGTCGACGACCGCCGCCATCGACTGCCGGTAGGGCGCCGGTTCAAGCGCCTCGAAGCCCCGTCGGAAGGACTCGCGGGCCGTCCCAAGCAGTTCCTCGGTCGGCTCGATACCGTGGGCGGCGAAGACGTCCCGCAGAATCTCGGCGTCCGAGCGGGTCCGGTGGACCAGCACGCCGTCCAGCGCGAAACAGAGCGCGTCCGTCATTCGGTGTCGATGGGTTTGCCGTCCTCGGTCGGGGGTGCCACGTAGTCGATGTAGCTCTCGGCGTCGGGCGCTCGCACCGTGACCTCGACGTGGATGTCGCCCAGTTCCGCGGGTTCGCCGACGGCGAAGTTCACGCGGCCCTCGAAGGCCGCCTGTTTCTTCAGGTCGAACGAGAAGCGGTCGCCGGCCAGGGTGTCGAAAAAGACCGACCGAGCCGTGTCCAGAATCTCCGCGCGGTGCAGCTCTTCGGAGAAGCCCTCCATCGTGTGGACCTCGGCGACGAGTTCGCCCTCGCGGTGGTCGGGGTCGGCCTCCGGGAAGAGGTGCTGTATCGCGTCGGCGACTCTCGCAGTGACCTCCGTGTCGTTGACCGGCGCGGTAATCTCGACGTCGACGCTGTAGACGCTGCTCACGACTGGGCCTCCACGCCCTCTTCCAGCAGCGTCCGGACACGCCGCTGGAACGCGGCCAGCGTGTCGGTGTTCTCGATGGTCACGTCCGCCACCGCCATCGCCTCGCCCATCCCGAAGCCCAGTTCCCGCTCGTCGCGGTCGTCCAGCGACTCGCCGCCCTCCTCGACGCTTGCGTCCCGGCCCCGCAGGTCCAGCCGCTCGGCCCGCACGTCGAAGGGAGCGTCTATCTCCAGCAACGCGAACGACTCGCCGAAGGTGTCCCGGAACGTCTCGACCTCCACGTCCGAACGGATGCCGTCGACGAGAACGGTGTCGTGGCCACCGTGCTCGTCCTCGATGACTGGCAGCGAGCGCTCGGCGATGGCGGCCGGACCGTTCTCCTCGCGCAGCGCCTTCGCCACGGTCCCGTGGTCGGTCGCCGGGTCCAGCCCCCGCTCGCGACACTCCGCGCGAATCACGTCGCCCATCGTCACGACCGGGACGCCCATCTCGCGTGCGACCTCGGCCGCCTCGCTCTTGCCGCTGCCGGGGAGCCCGACGACACCGATGACTGTCATTGGAAGCGTGTTGTCGAGTACCGGCTAAAGACCTGCTGTTCTCGGAGCGACGGTGTGTGCTGGTAACGTCTGGAGTGTGTACAGCCAGAACGCCCCGCTAGCAATCGCACTCATTACTGGGACTCCTGACGTGAACAGCCAGAAAGCCCCGGTCGGCTGCACTCCCGCGACTCGCTGCGCGCTTCCCTCGCTCACTGCGTTCGCTCTGTGCAGTGCTTGCGTCGTCGGGGTTCGTGCAGCCAAGCGGGGCTTTCTGACTCTCAGTACTCGCGGGTACGGCTGTGATGAGACACCAGACAGAGAGAAAGGTCGTCTTTCCCAGTCACCGTTCCCGAACGACCACGAATTCGGCGAGTTCGCGCAGATACTCCACGGACTGAGAGTGGGTTGCATCGACGGTATCCAGCGCCTCCAGGGCGGCGTCGGACTCGGCGCGGGCCTTGGCGTTTGCCTCCTCGGTGGTGAGGTCGGTCACCTCGACGAAGGAGGGCCGTTCCATCTCGGCGTCGTGGCCCGTCGGCTTGCCCAGGGTCTCCGCGTCGGCGATGTCGTCCAGTACGTCGTCGCGCATCTGGAAGGCCACCCCGACACGCTGGGCGTACTCACCCATCGCCTCGACGGTGTAGGCGTCGGCGTCGGCGGCGATGGCGCCCAGTTCCGCGGCTGCACGGAACAGCGCGCCCGTCTTGCGGCGAGCGAGTTCCATATACTCGGTCTCGTTGGTGGGCTGGGCGACCAGCTCCATGGCCTCGCCCTCGCCGAGTTCGACCATCGCCTCGGCGACGGTCTGCATCGCCCGCTCGTCCGACGAGAAGAGGGCAAAGGCCTCCCCGAGCAGCCCGTCGGAGGCGATGATAGCGGAGCCGTGGCCGTACTCGGCCCACGCGGCGGGGGTCCCGCGGCGGACCTCGGACTCGTCGATGATGTCGTCGATGACCAGGGAGGCGTTGTGGACCAGCTCGATGCCGACGGCGAAATCGACCGCGTCGGCCGGGTCCCCACCCAGGGCCTCACACACCAGCACCGCGACCGTCGGGCGCACCCGTTTTCCGCCCGAGAGCACGACGTGGCCGACCTGGTCTTCGAGTTCGTCGGGTTCGACGTCGTCGATGACGGCCTGTAGCCGCGCCTCGACGCGGTCACGACGCGCCTCGAGATACTCCATTACCGTCGGCTTGGGTCCACGGGGAAAAGTACCTGACGACCCAGTGTTCGGGGCGCTTCGAACTGTGAAAAAGGGAAAACGCAGCGACCGCGCGAGATAGGGAACGTTGTAGCGTACGTCCGGACAGCGGCGACCTGCGTCGGCGCGTCCCGGACAGTCTACAACAACCTCTTGATAAGCTCAGCTGTAAGTCATTGCGGTGATTTGCCGGACTGCCCGGCAAATCACCGGTAAATCGGTACAACCGACCGTATCAGTCGTCGTTGTCGACCGGCTGGCTCGGGCCACCCGAGAAGACGAACTCGTGTTCTGCAGCGGTCTCGAAGCGGTCGAGGATACCCCCAAGGGGCTTCGCGTAGCGCTTGAGCCGGTCGGCACGTTCGGAGACCTCGTCCAGCTCGTCGGCCTGCTGTTTGGAGGTCTCGGCGGCGCTCTCGGCTTCCGAGCGGATGGACTGGGTCTGGCCGGTCGCCGTCTCCAGCACGCTGGCGACGTTCTCGAACTGTTCGAGTTCCTCGTTGATGTCGACGTGGGGGTTGCCCTTCAGCGAGTGGAGCCGGTCGACGACCACGTCCATGTCGTCGGCCAGCTCTTCGAGACGGGTCTCCTGGTCGGTGGCGTCCGTGTTGATGCTCTCGACGGAGGCCGTGACACGCTCTGCGGACTGTCGCACGTTCTCCGTGTTGGTCAGCACGATGTCACTGGACTCGGCGACCTCTTCGCTGAAGGTCTTGAGCTGCCCGGTGGTCTTCTCCAGCTCGCCGAGCATCTCGTTGAACTCCTCGGCGATGCGGTCCATCGCGTCGTTCTCGTTGTCGATCTCCATGCGCTGGGTCAGGTCACCGTTGGCACACCGCTGCATGACCTCGCTGTAGTCCTCCGCTTTCTCCTGGAGGTAGTCGGTCATGGCGAGCGCTTCCTGCCGGGAGACCTCCGCTTCCTTGCGGGCGGATTCGGCCTCCTGGATACGGTCACGCAGTGCGTCGCGCATATTCGCGAACGAGGCGGTCAGCTGACCGAACTCGTCGCGCCGGGTCACCTCGAGTTCGACGTCGAGGTTCCCCGCCTCTAAGCGATTGGCCTTCTCGGTGAGGTCGTCCAGCGCGCTGGTCGCACCGCGGCCGAAGACGATACCGATGAAACCGATACCGAGGAACGCCGTCAGCGCCAGGACGAGCAGGCTCGTCGTGATGGTGCTTCGGAGCGCGTACGCCGTCGAGAGCGGGACGTGCGTCGCGACGATCCACTCCTCGCCCTCGACGGGCGCGAAGCCGATCGCGAAGTTACCGTGTGCCGGGACGGTCGTCCCGTTGACCTCGCTGCCCTGGACGAAACCGGACGTCCCGTTCAGGCCCTCCTGGAGGAAGGTCAGCTGGTCAGGTGTATCCGAGTAGACGGAGAGTGAGCCGTCGTTACGGTCCAGGGCCTGGGTGTCCTGGGTCCCCGCGACGATACGTCCCTCGCTGTCGACGACCTGCGAGTAGACGTCCTGGGACGGTGCCGGGAGGTTCCCGGCGAGTGCGTCCAGGTCAGCCTGGACGACGAGGTAACGGGTCTCGCCAGTCGTCGTCTCGACCGGCGTCACGAACGACACGAGCGAGCGACCCAGCGCCTCTTCTGCTCGGGAGATGAACACGTCGTCGTCGTTGTAGCTCAGCTCGCCCAGACGGGTCTGCCAGGGGGCCTCCCGCGTGTTGAGGTTCTGCCCGATCTCGGATTCGTCCGTGCTGGCGGTGATGTTCGAGTTGTCGTCGAAATCGACGAGGTGGACGTTGTGAACGTCATCCGGGAGCTGCCCGCTCTCGTTATCGAGGAACCGCTCCCGTTCCTGCTGTGTACCGCTTCGAACCACTTCGAACTGCGAGAGTCTGCGGGTCGTGTCGCTCCGTGATTCGCGCCACTCTCCGATCTGGGCCGCGCTCTGGTTCGCGACACCGGTGTACTCCGTCCGGGTCTCCTCGGTGAGCTGGTTGGACGTCTGGTTGTAGGTGTTCGCGCTCACACCGACGATGACGACCGAAATCAGCAACAGCGCGACGAGGAACTTCGCGAGGAAGCTCCGGGCGAGAAAGCCGGGAAGGATGCTGCTGGCTTCCTCGACACTTCTCGATTGTGGTGTATCTTCTTCGCTCATACTCTTGTATCAGTTCCCATTAGTTCCGTACTGCTGACCGTAGTCCCTGTCCAAGAATCTGTCGTCTGCGATGTAGCGAGCCGGGATGTTCTCTTCGGAGAGGTACCCTTCGTCCTCGATGTCGGCAGCCGCGGCGTCGAGTTCGGCCTGAGCAGTTCCCAGGCCGCTGACGACGTTGCTCATCGCCTGGGCGGCCCGTCGCATGATGTTCATGTTCTGTGGCGTGTCGACGGGCACCGGTGGATACTCCCCGGGCCGGTCGGGCTTGCCGCCGGGGACGCCGGCCATCCCCTTTTCGAAGGCGTCGATGTACCCCTCGCCGGGGACCGGCGGCGCGTTGCCGCTCCGGACCTGGTCCTTGATGTAGTTGAACCGGGCGTACCCCGCACGGGGCCCGTCGTCTTGCCACTGCCGCGTCGAGAGCAGCAGGTTCGCCATGCGTGAGTTGGCCCACTGGAGGTACAGCCACGCCGCCTCGGGGTTCTCCGAGGAGGCGGTGATACCGGTCGCCCAGACCCAGGTGTCGACAACCGGGTCGCGGCCGTCCTCGGACGGGAGCGGCGGGAGCCACTTCGTCTCCCGCATCACCTGGGTGTCGACGATACCGGAGGTCTGGGGCGTCGAGTACATGATCCCGACGTCGCCGTTGCTGTAGGCGTTGTTGTTGGAGTACCAGTCGTACGTCCCGGGGTCGGTCGGGCCGTACTGGTTCAGCATATTGCCGAAGCGCTCGAGGGATTTGACACCCTGCTCGGAGTTGAGCGTCGGCTCCCGAGTCTCGCGGTCGATCCACCCCCCGCCGTAGGTCTTGAACATCGTGCCCCAGTTGGCCGCCGACAGGGTGGCCGAACTGGTCCGGGAGACGATACCCTGCCGGTCGACCTGGTCGGACTCGGCGATCGTCCTGGCACAGTACTCTAGCTCCGCGAAGTTCGTCGGTTCCGCGAGCCCGAGCGTCTCGAAGGTCGGTTTGTGAATCGCCGTCCCGCCGTAGAACTCGATGCCGTTTGGCATGGCCGTCAGCTCGACAGTGCCATCGGCGTTGGGGTAGGACATGAACTCGATGGTCTGTCGTCTGTAATCGCCCATCTTGAGCCACTGCTTGTCGGTCAGGCTGGCGTCGTTGATGTACGGGATGAGGTCCCGGACCCACGAGGTACCGTTGTCACCGTAGTGATAGCCACCCGAGGGCCACAGCCCGTTCATGATGCCGTCGTAGGGGTTGCTGTCGCTCGAGAGCGCGTTCTCGGTCTCGGACCAGAACTTGTCCTCGGAGACGATCTCGTACTCGACTTCGATACCGGTGAGGTCAGTGAAGTAATCCTTGACTGCCTTCGACTCGCCCTCGGCCGTTGTCGAGAACGTCGTCGAGTACGGGTGCAGCCCCATCCCGAACGTCAGCGTGATGTCGTCACCGGAGAACTGCTCCCAGTCGATGCCTGCCTCTCTGGCGTGTTCGTTGAGCTTCGTCCCCCACTCTTCGATGCCTTCTGACTTGGGCGGTACGTCCGTCGGACCGTACTCGGTCTCCGAATCGGAAAAGACACCCCCACATCCCGCGAGGCCCACTGTCCCCGAGACTGCCAGTGTTTTGAGTGCGCTCCGTCGTGATATGCGGTCAGTAATCCGGTCTGTCATTGTGATCTATCGTATGCGCCGAGAGGTCCCACGCCGGTCGCCGGAGCGACCGGCCCAAACTCACCCCTCTTGCTGACACGTACATCATTAATCACCCATCATAAGTTTACCGGAAACGGGGGTTCTGACAGTAAAGAAGACCCTACTGAGAGTCTATTACACGCCAAAATACGGCGAATTTACCTCCGCGCGGAGCCCAATAAATAAGGCCTACACGAGTGTAAACATTCCGGCCGACTCAGGAATCAACGGCCGCCACGAGCGCTGGGACGACATCGAAGAGGTCCCCGACGACACCGTAGTCGGCCACGTCGAAGATCGGCGCGGTCGGGTCGCTGTTGATCGCGACGACAGTGTCGCTCTCGTACATTCCGGCGAGATGCTGGGCGGCCCCGGAGATTCCGATGGCCAGGTAGACGTCGGGCGCCACGGTCACGCCGGAGTGGCCGACCTGCCGCTCGGCCGGGAGCCACCCCCGTTTCACCGGCGGGCCGGAGGCGGCGACGGTCGCGTCGATGGCGGCGGCGAGGTCGAATATCGGGTCGAGGTTCGCCTCGGCCCCGATACCGCGCCCGACCGCCACGACCACGTCGGCCTCGGCGAGGGCAGTGTCGCCGTCTCCGGCGCCCTCGAGGCCGGTCACCGACGACCGGACCGCCGCGTCGTCGATTTCGGCCGCGAACGGGCGTATCTCGGCACCACCGGTCCCCTCGGCGGGGGGCCACTCGCCGGGCCGGAGCGTGACGACGGCCCGACCCTCGTCGACGGCCAGCGTCGTCCAGACCCCGTCCAGCGCGCGGGTGACGGACAGGCCGTCAGCGCCGTCCAGCCCGACGGCGTCGGTCACGACCGGCCAGCCGAGTCGGGCCGCGAGCGCCGGGGCGTAGTCCAGCCCGGTCCCCGAGCCCGGCGCGAGGACGACCTGCGCGTCGACTTCGGTGGCCAGTTGCGACAGCGCCTGGACGGCGACGTCGTGGGCGACGGGGTCGTCCGCAGCGACCGTGTGGACCACGTCGACGCCGTCAGAGGCGAGGCCCTCGGCGAACCGCTCGACGTCGCCGCCGAGGACGGCGGTGTGAACGAGGTCGTCGGTCGCCGCGGCCAGCGCCACCCCGGCCGTCTGTGCCTCCCGGCTCACGTCCCGGAGCCGACCCTCGCGGTGTTGGGCGACGGTGAGAACGGTCACGGTTCCACCCCGTGTGCGCGGAGGACACGTATCAGGTCGGCCGCCACCGCCTCCGTCGGCCCCTCGAACAGCGTCACGTCCGGGTCCCGTTTGCCGGTCTCGACCCGGGTCAGCGAGCTATCGACGTCGGCCGCGTCGAGCCCCAGGTCGTCGAGCGACCGCACCGGGACGCCGGCCCGCTGTGCGGCTCGGACCGCCCCGAGACCCGCGTGTCGAGGCTCGTTGCAGCCGGTCCCGACGGTCAGGACGGCCGGGAGCTCGACGTCGACCAGTTCGGTCCGCCCGCCGTCGCGGTCACACCGGACCGAGACGACGCCCGCGCCGCGGTCGAGCGAGACGTCGGTGACGACCGTGGCCCAGCCGTACTCCAGAACTGCCGCCAGCGTCACACCGGTCGCGCCGAACCCCTCGGGACCGGACCGGGCCCCCGTCAGGACGAGCGTCGGGTCGAGGTCGTCGACGACTGCGGCCAGGAGCCGAGCCGTCGGCTGAGGGTCGAACAGGTCGACCTCGGCGAGGCGGTCGTCCCACACTCGCAGTGCGCGGTCGGCCCCCTTCGCCATCGCAGCCCGGACGACCGGGTCGGCCGACGGCGGCCCGACGGTGACTGTGACGACCTCGACGTCGTCGTGGGCCTCGCGCAACGCGACCGCCGCTTCGAGTGCGTGCGTATCCCACTCCCCGACAGCGTGTCTGTGGGCGGAGTCGGGGCCGGCACCGTCCACTGACCGGGCGTCCGGCGCCACTGTGACAAGGATTTGCACACGGAAACGAGGGCCGGGAGTGACAAAACGCTACCGCCGGCTCATACTGCCAGCTGTAACAAACTGAAGTAATTCGACACCCCGGGGTGTCGAATATCTCTGCGAACGTACAGCTGGCAGTATCAGTCCTCTATCTCGGTGACGTCCTCGTCGGGGAAGGAGATGAGGTTCTCCCGCCCGATGCGGAGCTTGTCGATGCGGTCGTCCTCGTCCATCGCGGAGAGCAGCTGTGACACCTTGGCGTTCGACCAGCCGGTCTCTCTGACGATGCGGGCCTGTTTCATCCGCCCGCCGTTCTGGGTGAGCAGCCGCTCGACCCGTTCCTCGTCGGAAAGCAACTCCACGTCTATCTCGTCGGCGTCGTCGGTCGGCTCGGGGGACGGCGGCGCGTCGCCACCGTCGTCGGTGTCGGTGCTCGCCGCGCCCACGGCCGGGAGCTCGTCTTGGTCGTTGAGATAGAGCAGTGCGGCGACCAGCCCGACGACGAGCAGGAGACCCACGCCACCCCACAGCGGGAAATCACCCTGGACCGGGTTGGTTCCCGTGCCCGTCTGGGTGCCGTTGATACCCTGGTCGCTCTCGTAGACGATGTTCAGGTCGCCGCGTCCGAACGTCGTTTCCCCGTTGATACGGAGGTCACCGCGTTCGATGTAGGAGTTCTGCGGGGAGTTCGTCAGGTCGTACCCCGGCGGCGGGGAGATGATGAGCGAGTTCCCGGGCTCGAGCTTGTTGAGCCACGTCCCGCCGGGCGTGTAGAACGCGTCCTGTAGCAGCAACCGACCGCCGCTGGTGGCAGCGAAGTTCGTCCAGTCGAACGAGACGATCAGCCGCCCCTCGCCTGCGTCGACAGCGTAGTCACGGCTTACGTTCCGCAGTGCCATGTCCCGGCCGGTGGCCTGAGCCGCCGCGTCGTTGGCCACGCGGTACGTGTCGAGCAGATTCTCGTCGCTGTTCCCCGCGAGGAACTCGTCGCGGAGGCGCTCGAACGCCCGGGTGTCGTTTGCGTCCGTGATGTTGAACGTCTTGCTTATGCGCCATTCTGCGTCGCCGTCGGGTCGCAACTGCACGTGAAGCGTCGTGTTCCTGGCCGAGAGCGTCTGGGTCTCGGACGAGAGCGTCTGGGTCTCGGCCGAAAGCGAGTGGTCCCCGGTCGACTGCGCGGCCGGTCCGCTGGGGGCGGGAGCGACCGGTGTGGCCGCCGAGGCCGCTGGGAACACGACGAAGAGGAGGGCGAGGAGGACGGCGGTTACCCGCGGGGCCATATCACCCAAAGAGTGTACAGGCCGGCGGCAAAACCCTTTCTATCGAAGAATAAAACGTCAGCGGTGGCGGTGAAACGTCTCGGCGTTTCTCCGGCCGCAGTTACGAGTAGTGTAATGAAGAGATTTTTGTACGCTGCCGGTGTACGCGTCAGCTATGCGACCGCTTCCCGCCCTCCTCGTCGCCGTGCTATTTGTCACCGCGGCGGCTTTCCCGGTCGCTGGCACCTACGCGCTGCCGGAGCGGAGCCAGACGACCGCGGACCCCCTCCCGAGTATCGACACCATCGACAACACGACGAATCAGCTCACAATCCCGGCCGACGACGTCCGGCGGACGAGCTACAACGACACCGGTATCGACGTCGGCAGCGCCACCGGGGCCTGGTCTGCACAGCTCCAGCACCGGTACGACGCCCTCTCGTTCGAGGAGCGGTTCCAGCAGGCCGAGGGGAGCGAGGCGAAGGCACGAATCGTCACTGAACGTCTCTCCGCTGTCGAGTCACAGGAGGAAGCGCTCGACGAACGTCAGGACAGGGCCATCACCCAGTACGCCCGCGGCGAGATATCGGCCGCGGCGTTTCTGCGGACGCGCCTCGTCGTCAACGCCGAAGCGAGCGAGCTCCTCGAGACGCTCGACGGTATATCGGCCGCTCCCGACAACGAGCCGGAGTACTCGCTGAACGAGTCCCTCATCGCCCGACTGCGCTCGACCGAGGGCGAGCTTCGGACGCTCACCGGCCCCATCGGCGCCCGGCTGCAGTCGACTGAGGCGGCCGACAACACTCTCTATCTGGAGGTGTCCGACGACGGCTACATGGTCGCGACGGTGACCGACGACGAGTACGTCCGGGAGACGCGCCTCGACGGTGCACGCGACGCCGGTGCGCCCGACCAGTTCCTCAGCACGGCGAGAAACGACGGCGATCCCGAGACGGACCGACTGGATATCGCGGACGAGCGGGCGGCCGATCTCTACCCGTGGCTGTACGAGCGCCAGCGACCGAGCTTCACGTTCTACGGGACCTCGGGCATCTACGAGCTGACGGCCAACCATCCCAACGGCGAGCTGACGGCGTATCTCGACGGCGGAACGACCGACGTCTTCTACGAGGAGCAGCTCCGCGACCTCTCCGACGTCCGGACGAGGGCGGTAGCGAGCAACCTCAACGGCACCCTCGCGGCGACGGTGCGCCAGTCCAGCGCGACCGGACCGCTGCTCGTCACCGCCTCGAACAACGAGACCGGCGCGACCGTCGACGGGACCGTCAGGATAAACGGCCAGCCCGTGGGGACCACCGGGAGCGACGGCGTGCTCTGGACCGTCGAGCCGCGCGGAGCCTACACCGTGACCGTCGCGACGGATTCGGGCGACACCAGCGTCGTCGTGCCGGCGAACTGAGCGACGCGGGCCGGCGCCCGACCGGGAGCGAACCGCGGTGACGAAAGGGATTAAAGCACCTGCTCGAACAGTGTCGTATGGCCGTCATCGAGCAGCTCGGTTTCATGCTGGTCTTTCTCGCCGTCGGCGCGGCCGCCAGCGGTGTCTCCCTCCTCACCGAATCGCGGACGGAGACGCTGACAGCCGTCGCCTTCTACGTCGCCCTCCCGGCGCTGGTCTTTGCCTCGACGTTCGACCGCCCCCTGGGCGAACTCATCTCGCCGGCGTTGCTCGTCGGCTTCTGGGCCGTCCTCGCGGCGACCGTCGCCGCCGGCTGGGTGCTCCACCGACGCCGGGCCACCGACGCCCGCCGGAGCGTCGCAATCGTCCAGTCCTACCACGGGAACATGGGGTTTCTGGGGCTGCCGCTGGTGGCGGCGTCGCTGGGCGGGGAGGCCGCCGCCATCGCCAGCGTCGTCCTCGGCCTGGGCGCGCTGACCCACGTGCCGGTGACGGTGTTTACCCTCGTCCGCATCAACGACAGCGACGCGTCGCTGTCGGGCGAGCTGCGGGCGCTGGCGACGAACCCCGTACTGGTCTCGCTCTCGGCCGGCATCGCCGCCTCGGTCGGCGGCATCGGCGTGCCCGCGCCGGTCGTCACCGGTCTCGACGGCATCTCGACGCTCGCGCTCCCGCTCGCGCTGGTCTGTGTCGGGGCGAAACTCGACACGGAGCTGTCCCTGTCGACGCTCCGGCCGACTACCGGCGTCGTCCTGCTGAAGATTGTCTGGATGCCCGTCCTCGCCTGGGCCGTGTTCTCGGCGCTCGGTGTCGGGTCGACGGCGCTGTCGGCCGCTGTCGTCATGCTCGGCGTCCCCACCGCCGTCTCCACGTACGTCTACACCAGCGAACTCGGCGGCGACGCCGCCTTTGCCTCGATGAACGTCGTCGTGACGACCGTCGCCTCGCTCGGGACGCTGTCCGTACTCGTCTGGCTGCTGGGGTAAGCCGACGGCGGCACCGCCGTCCACCACACGCTTTTCCCCCCTCCCAGCCCGACCACCACCATGACCTACCACCACATCGACCCCGAGGACCTGCCCGAAACCGAAGACTACCCGTGTGACCGGCGGGGCATCTCCGACGCGGCGGAGCTGCTGGCGCTGCACGCGGCCACCTACGAGATGGCTCCGGGCGAGCAGCTCCCGCGCACGTACCACTACCACAAGCAGCGCGAGGAACTGTTCTACGTCGTCTCGGGGACGGTACACGTCGAGACGCCGGAGGGTGCGTTCGTCGTCGAGACCGGCGAGGCGTTCGTCGCCGAGCCCGAGAGCCCACATCGGGCGTTCGTCCCCGAGGACGCCGACCAGTCGGCCCGCGTGCTGGGCGTCGGCGCGCCCAAGTCCGACCCGGGGCTGCCGTACGAGCCAGCCGAGTAGACTGTCGACAGTACCGACCGTCCGGCAGGGTGACGCGTTGGGCTACGTTTTTCCCGCCGGCCCGACGAGAGACGCCCATGACACGCAAGCAGGAAGTCAGAGCGGCACTACTCGATAGCGGCGTCACGGCCGTCCTGCGCAACATTCCCGAAGACCAGATGGTGGACGTGGCCCGCGCCGTCCACGACGGCGGGGTCCGCGCCCTGGAGCTGACCGCCGACGCCAGGCGGTGTTCGGACCAGGTCGCCGCCGTCGACCGCGCGCTCGAGGACACCGACGCCATCGTCGGCGTCGGGACAGTGATGGACCCCGCGGCCGCCCGCAACGCCATCGAGGCCGGCGCGGAGTTCATCCTCGGGCCCCACCTCGACGCGGACGTCATCGAAGTGTGCAACCGGGAGGGCGTGCTCTGCATCCCGGGCGTGATGACGCCGACCGAAGCGGCGGACGCGATGGCCGCCGGGGCGGACATGCTGAAGATGTTCCCGGCCTCCACGGTCGGGCCGGACCACATCAGCGCCATCCAGGGTCCCCTGGGCGACGTCCCCATCATGCCGACCGGCGGCGTCGATACCGAGAACGTCGGTGACTACTTCGCGGCGGGCGCCGTCGCGGTCGGCGCCGGCTCCGCGCTGGTCGACTACGAGGCCATCCGGAACAAGAACATGGACGGCGTCCGCGAGAGTGCGGCCGAATTCGTCGAGGCAGTCGACGCGGCCCGGGAGTGAGCGACGCCACTCGAACAGTGACAGGAGCGAGAGAAAGAGCGCCGTGACAGCGTGACCCGGGCGCTGTCACGGCAGCGTCGGAGTGAGCGACTGCTCGGGGTTACATCCCGGAGCCAGTGGGCGTCGTCGTGCCGGTGGGCGTCCCCGTCCCGGTGCCCGTGCCGGTCTCCGTGCCGCCCATCGTGGCGCTGGGTTCGGTGTCCGTCTCGAGGAGGAGGCGGGCGCCGGGCTGGCCGCCGGAGGGTTCGAGGTAGCCGGTCGCGAAGGCGGTCTGGGCGGCCCCATCGGTCAGGTCGACGCTGAACGTCCCGACCGGCTCCTCGTCGTTGGCCAGGCTGTCGGGCCGGAGTTCGACGGTGCTGACGTCCGAGGGGACAGTGACGTACTCGCCGGCCTCCCCGAACTCGATGTTGTCGGCGATGACCGTCTCGCCGGACGTCACGTCGACGGCGGGGGCGTCGGGGATGGTGTGGACGGCCCGGATGCGCGTGCTGCCAGCCTCGGCCCCGGAGCTGGCGTCGGACAGCAGCGTCACGGTGAACTCCTGGTTCTGCCCGGAGACTTCGCCGATGGCCGCGGCCGTCTGTCGACCGCTCTCCAGAGTGACAGTCGCGTCGAACACCGCTTCCGACCCGCCGGTCGGCGTGATGGTGATCTGGTGGTCGCCGGTCGTCAGCGACAGGTAGTCACTCACCGTCTCGAAGGGGACGTCGGTGAGCACGGTCATGCCGTCGACGGCGACGTCCACGTTGGGCGCGTCCGGCGCGAGATGTGCGACCCGGAGCATCGCGTCGCCCTCTGGCGGCGTCTCGGTCTCGCCGTCGGTCTCCTCGGGGGTCTGAGCCTCCGTTTCAGTCGGCTCGGCCGTCTGGGTATCCGTCGGCTGCATCCCGCCGGACTCCGTTCCTGTCCCGGTCGGCGTCCCCTCCTGCCCGCCGCTGTTAGTACAGCCGGCGAGGGCGACCAGCGCGCCGCCGGCGACCGTCAGTACACCGCGTCGAGTCTTGCTGTTCGGTTGCATCGGTAGGCTCGACAGCGTCCGGGGTTATGGTAAGTGACAGTTTACGGGGAGTAAATCGGATTTTACTTCGGCGTCGATACGGCGATATCTGCCACAGATATCGGCACAAACCGGTAGTAATCGTGGGTTCAGTCGAGTAGCGACGCCGGCGTGCTCACTCGTCGAAGAGACTGTCGACGATCTCCTCGGGGTCGAACGGTTCGAGGTCGTCGTAGTCCTGCCCGGTTCCGAGGAAGAGAATCGGCTTGCCGGTGACGTGGGCCACCGAGATGGCCGCCCCGCCCTGGGGGTCGGCGTCGGCCTTCGTCAGTATCGCGCCGTCTATCTCGGCCGCGTCGTCGAACTCGCGGGCGCGGTTGACCGCGTCCTGGCCCGCGACGGCCTCGTCGACGAACAGCGTCATGTCGGGGTCGATGTTGCGGTCGATCTTCGCGAGCTGGGCCATCAGGTCGTCGGAGGTGTGGAGCCGGCCGGCCGTGTCGCCGAGCACCACGTCCACGTCGTTGGCCTTCGCGTACTCGACGGCGTCGTAGACGACGGCCGTCGGGTCCGACCCCTGCTCGTGGGTGATTATCTTCTTGCCCAGGTTCTGGGCGTGCTTTTCGAGCTGCTCGTTGGCGCCGGCGCGGTAGGTGTCGCCGTTGGCAAGCACCGTCGAGAGCCCCCGGTCCTCGAAGTACTGCGAGAGCTTGGCGATGGTCGTGGTCTTCCCGACGCCGTTGACGCCGGTGAAGATGATGACCACGGGTTTGTCCGCGTCCTTGACGCGCTCGTCGAAGTCGAACTGCCCGACGCTGATGACGTCGAACAGCGCCTCGCGAAGCGCGTCCCGGACGAGGCTGCCCGTACTGGAGAGCCGTCGCCGGGTCTCGCCGGTGAGGTTTGCCTCGACGCCGGAGAGGATCTCGTTGGCGACGCTCATCTCGACGTCCGAGGACAGCAAGGCGAGTTCGAGGTCGTCCAGGTGGGACTGGAGGTCCTCCTCCTCGATGACCGTCTTCCCTGTGGCCATGATCTTGGCCTTCTCGGTGAAGCTGCGGCCGCCGCTGTCCTCGTCTGCTTCGTCGTCGGGTGCCAGGGTCGGGACGTCGTCGGTCTCCGCGTCGCCATCGTCCGACGCGGTGTCGGTCTCGACGTCTTCGCCATCGTCCGACGCGGTGTCGGCTTGGGCCGGCTCGCCGTCCTCGGTCGCCGTGTCGGGCGCCTCGTCGGCAGCAGCTCCACCGTCACCCTCGTCGGTCTCCGCGACCGCTTCGGCAGTGTCTTCGACCGTCTCGGTGTCGGCCTCGGGGGTCCCAGCGACTGCGTCGGTGTCTCCCTCGGCGACTGCGTCGCTATCAGTCTCTGCCGGCGATTCGTCTCCGGCGTCTTTCGTCGCTGTGTCGGGTTCCGCTTCGGCCTCGACGTCCTCGTCAACTGCCTCCACTTCGGCCTCGACGTCCTCGTCAACTGCCTCCACTTCGGCATCGACGTCCTCGTCAACTGCCTCCGCTTCGGCCTCGACGTCCTCGTCAACTGCCTCC
>Ga0136589_1000037_pt1 | contig 69270 bp, 68 predicted proteins | sample AntRauMFilla3764_FD_104640 | JGI IMG/M metagenome (GOLD analysis project Ga0136589, IMG submission 104640) | Saline lake microbial communities from Rauer Islands, Antarctica - Metagenome Filla 3 #764 | ecosystem: Environmental > Aquatic > Non-marine Saline and Alkaline > Saline | place...
CGAGGGTCGAAACCCGCCCCATCGACGCCGGGAGAGCCAGTCTTGAAACCGAACCGGACGACCGGGTTCCCCGCTGTGGAAGGGAAGCCCCGCCGTTTACGGCGGGCGAGGATGTCACTGTCCGAGGCGGAGATACTGCTCGCGTCTATCTCGAAGGCCCGTGTCCCGTTTGCGCCCGTGACTCGGCTGACCCCGCCAGCGACCAGATACTCGTCCGAACCGGAGGCGTTGGCGAACTACGTGCCGTCCGACTGATAGATCCGCGCTCCCTCTGTGGCGGACTGATACGAGACGTCGACAACCCGACCCGAACGCGCCGACTGTCGCCCGGTCTGTCTGGAGATGTTCCGGACGCTCGCGCTGACGGCGTCGGTGAGCTCGCCGACCGAGCCGTTGTCGTTCCGGTTCGCCGCCTCGACCCCGGCACCGACGCTGGTCGCCACGTCCGCTCGCATCGAGAGCGCACCGTCACTGCCGGACGTCTCGCCACGGCTCGCCAGATTCTCGGTGAAGATGGCGGAATTGACGATGAGCGCCATCGCCACGAAGATGACCGCCAGCGCGAACGCGGCGACGAGGAGAATCTGGCCGCGGTCCTCCCCGCTCAGATGCGCCACGCGACCACCTCCACACGCACCGTGTTGTAGAGGTTCGCCCCGGTGTCGGGCATCGGGTAGGTCACGTTCTCGGTACTGAGCCGGGTCGAACTCGGCGTCCCGTCGGCCTCGTACAGCGGGTCGTCGTCCCACAGCGTCACCGTGTGTGTCGCCGTGACCGCGTTGTCGGTCGGGACGCCGCTGTAGACGTATCGGCGCGTGATTGGGTCGCCATCGCTGGTCTGGAACCGAAAGTAGACGTTGTACGCGATACCGTTCTCGTTGAACGCCCGCGAGAGCATCGCCCCGAACCGGTTGTCCGGGGGCCCCGACGTGTAGAACTGCTGTACACCAACGTCGTGGTGGCGCGACGAACTGTTGTTCCAGTACAGGACGGCTGGTTTCAACGCCCCCTGGTCTGCTGCTGTCGCAAGAACGCCCTGTCCGGTGGCGGCTTGCTGGTTCTCGATGTGCTGACTGGACGTGCTCGCAGACAGCGGCGTCACCGCGGTCATCTGTAACGCGAAGATGAGACTCGACAGCATGAGCAGTCCAGCGACCGTCGCTTCCAGTGTATGTGCCTGTCCACGCATCTTACCACATCTCCACGAACAGCGTCACGTCGTGCCCATCGAGCGAGACCACCCGGACCGACGTAATCGACGGCTGTGTCGTCGGTACCGGATCCCCACGCGCCAGTTCCGTATCGCAGTCGGAACTGGACGACCCGACGAGTCCCGTCTCCGCCCCGGTGCTGTCCCAGCAGACGACCTCCTGTCCGGTCTCGCCAGCCGTGAGATTCCCCCGGAGACTCACGTTGACCTGCTGGAACCCCGTGTCGATGCCGAGCTGTGATTCGAGGGAACCCCCGGAGAACCGGCAGTTCGCCGGGTTGTCCTCGAAGAACGCGACCGTACAGTAACTGTCCAGAACGTACGGCTCACTCGGGGACGCGAGCGTCCCCGCTGCCAGCTGGTCCGCGACCCGATTCGACGTGACCGTCTCGTCCTGTGCGCTCGCGGTGAACGGCGAGAGGATGCCCGGGATGAACAGGAAGATGAACAGCAACACCGCGATGAAGACGCTCACGCCGATGGCGAAATCGAGCGTCGTCTGTCCACGTCCACTGCACCGGAGACCCGACCGACAGTTCCGCGGCTCGTCACTGCGCTGTGTTCCCATTTGTGTTGACCCGTTGTGACCCGACAACCGTTCTGTAATCGACTGTCGTGAACGATATTAGCCATTGTGGCCGAAACGGTGTCAGTCCCGAGACGTAGCGTCGGCGACAGAGCGGCTGGCGTGGTACCGCGCGAGGAAGTCGGCCGAGTGCCGGACTGTTTCGTCGCCGGGCCAAAACCAAGAGCCAATCCGGTCTGCCCGCCGCTGTTGCCGGCCGGAGCCATCGATGCGGGGGTACGTTCGACGGGGACCGCCGACAGATTCCCGTTTCACACGCCCAGTGCTACCGGTCGAAACGGCCTGCTACGGCGATGCACCGGAACCGGACGGTTCGAGACGCCGTCGGTAGGAGGCCGACGGGACGGTTGCTGGGAGCTTTTCAGTCGAAATCGAAGATATTGACACCGGTGTCGAACGGGTTCGTGGTGGGATCGCGCTGAGACGCCCGGAGGACGATGTTCTCGGTCGCGGAGTCGTCACGCGTGCTCACCTTGATCTCCTCGACCCCGGGATTGTTCGCCGGGTCCCACGTGAGATTAATCTCTTCGGTGGCACCGTCGGCGAGGGTGACCTCTTCGAGTGCCAGTATCTCGTCCGAGCCGGCCGGCATGAGCGAGACGAACTGCGTGTCCTCGACGCCGCCCTGGTTCTCGATTTCTACCTGGACGGTCAACGGCTGCCCGACGGCCACGGTGTCGCCCTGCTCGCTCGGGAACCCGATCGGCTCGACCTGGAAGTCGGAACCGTCGGTCTCGTCGACGTCGATATCGAAGGTCACCGAATCGTCTCCCCTGCGCATGGTGATACTCCGGTCGTCCGTCTGGGCGTCGCCGAAGGTCGTCTGCCAGGTCAGGTCTATCGTCTCGGTCTCCTGTTCATCGAGGTAGAGTGAGGTACTGTTGAGGATAGTCCCGTTGTCGTCTTCGAGGAACACGGTCCGTTCGCCCTCGGACCCGTCGTTCTCTATCTCCGCGGTGAACGTCACGTCGTCGAGTTCGTCGATATCCGTCGAACTGGCCGAACTATCATCGATCAGGAATTCCGGGGACTGGAGTGGCTTGACTTCTAGCGGACGAGTGTCACCGGAGTCCTGCGTACTCACGGTGATCTCCGGTTCAGTGACATCCGTCGTGTTGTCCCTCGGCCAGGTCTGCCAGGTCAATTCGACGGTCGCCTGTTCGTTGCCGTCGAGAGTGAGTTCCGTACTGTTGACCGGGTTCCCTCTCGGATCGCGCAGGACGACGCGCTGTTCGTCGGCGGCGTCCTGGGTGTTGGAAATCCGTGCCTCGACGACGACCGACTCGCCCTCAGTAACGTTGTCTGGCGCGTCGACCGACTCGACGATGAACCCGCCCTCGGCCTGCCAGGCGAAGATCGGGTACCCTTCGTTGATGATCTCGCCCGTCTCTGGGTCGATGTCGTAGACGGGTTCCCAGATGTCCCAGTCGAGGTTCGCCATCGTTCCCTCGGCGTCCTCTTCCGTGACACCCGGATACTGGTCGTAGAAGGAGTCATCCTCGCCTTCTGGCAGGATTGCCGGGCCTTTCATGTCTTCGGGATCGACGGAGATGGCGTCCGCGTCAGCGATTTGCTCACCGATAGCCGCCTCGTTACTGGAGGCGTAGACGCTGTTTTTGAAGGTGTCGTCGTCGACTTCCATTCGACCCGCGATCGCACCAGGCGCAACTGGACTCTCCAAGGCACTGCGATCGACCACGTCGTACGGATCGTTTAGCTGTAGGTCCCCGCCAACCCAGTACATCTGTTCGTTGTCACTGGCCCCATCAGAGGTCCATCCAGTGATGCCTCCGACAGCGGAGTTACCTTCGACATTCGCTCGCGAGTATGCCGTCGACACGTCGGTCTCGTATCCGGTGCCTCCGATAATACCACCTATGCCGAGATTAGGCTGAGATTGCGAGTCTTGCCATGGATGTTCATAGTATCTCGCGGCGGGTCGTCCCCCAACAACAGTCGCCGTCGAGACCAGCTGGTTGCTCAGGTCGGCATCGTGTCCGTGACCGACGAGTCCACCGACCTGCTGATACTGTGACTCGACGCGTCCGCTGACCGACGAGTTCATGAACGTTCCGCCGGCACCGCCGGCCAGTCCGCCGACGACGGTTTTTCCTCTCACGTCGATATCTTCGAGCTCAACGCTCTCGATCGTCACACCCACACCGAGACCACTGCTGCCGAAGTCGTCCGTAATCGCGAACAGGCCGACGAACGGTTCGTCGTATCGGTCGATTGTGAGCCCCTCTATCTTGTATCCCTGGCCGTCGAAGTCGCCGCTGAAGTGGTCTGCGTACCGCTGCTGGTCGCCGATCGGCTCGAAACCGTCGCCACCGTTCCAGTGTTCCGTCCCGTAGGCGTCGATGTCGTTGGCCAGGCGGTAATTCTTCCCGAGCCCTTCCTCTTCGATACACTGGAGCTGGTCGACGGTCTCGACGAGGTGATAGTCGTCAGCGTCCGTGTCGTAGTCCACCTCGCTACAGTCGGGCCCTTCACGCACGACGACGATTCGTTCGGTCCCCTCGTCGTCGCTCGTCGAGACGGCGAGTTCGCCCGTCAGCGAGCCCTCTCGGACAGTGACGTCGAAGGTCACCTCCTCCGTCTCCCCGCCATCGATGGTCACACCACTGCTGCTTGCGCTATCGATATCAAGGGACGAATCGGTCGCCGGTCCGAGTTCGACCGTCGGTGTCCCCGAAACGTCACCGGTGTTATTGATAGTTGCAGTCACTGTGACCTCCTGCGTGGGGTCAAGGTCGATTTCGGTGTCTGAGACGTCGATATCCTCGACCTGGAAGTTCGCCTCGGTGTCGAACTCCGCACTGTCCGTGTCGTCCCGGCTCTGGACGATAACCTCGTTATCGCCACTCTGTAGCTCGACCGGGCTGTCCCAGACCAGCGTTACCGGCTCCGTGTCGCCCTCGCCGACGAACAGCTCGGTCGAATTGACGATCAGGTCGTCGGTCGACGTGGTGTTCGCGATCAACAGGAGTTGCTGTTCGCCGCCGCTACCGCCGTCGTTCGTGACGTCCACCTCGACTTCGAACGGTTCGCCCTCTGCCGCGACGCTGTCTGTATTGCTGTCGTCGATTTCGACGTTGAACTCCGGCGTGCCTTTCGCGGAGATCTCGGTGGTGTCGTTGGCGTCGAGCGCCTGTACTTCGAGTTCCTCGTCGAAGTCAGTGACCGGTGCGTTCCAGCGCAGTGTCACGTCGGTCTCGTTGTCGGGAGCGCCGCTGGCGGGTTCGAGCCGGTCGATCCGCACGACGTCGACCGGCGTGCCGTCCGCCCCGAGAAGCGTGACGTCGGTGTCGATCACCGGGGCGTTACCCTTGTTGGTGATAGCCGCGCTCACCTGGACCTCGCTCCCGGGCACCACCTCGTCCGGTGTCGCGGTTTCGTTGATATCGACGGTCAGGTCGGTGTTGCGGGCTTCGATCGAGACGCTTGCCTCGTCGATATCCTGGTCACCGACGCGTGCATAGAGGGTCTCATCTTTCACCGAGGCAGCGGTCCAGTTCAGTGTCTGTGTCACGGTCGTGCCCGTCGGGATGTCGCCGATGGACTCGTTGGTCTCGAAGTCGGCGACCCGCACGTTGCCGTCCTCGTCCTCGACGAACAGCCCGACGTCGTGTGCGCTCGTCGACTCGATTGCCCCGACGTTCTCGACCTCAACCTCGACGGTCTGGCGCTCGCCGACGACCGAACTGTAGTCGTCCTGCGTGAGATTGATCTCCAGGTCGGTCGGCATATACTCCTGGGAGTTTTCGAGGTTCGAGGCACACGTCTCGAGCTGTTCGATTACGCCGTCGACATCGTTGCCGATGTTATCATCGGTGTACGCGACCACACAGATGCGAGTGTCTGCGTACGAACTGCTGAACTTGTACGTGTCGCCGTTGCCGTTTTTGTCGTACGCCGCTATCTCCGGTGGCTCGTCGCTGTCGTCCCAGCGAGGGGTCGGTCGAGACCCGCTGTCGATCGCATCACTCATTTCCGAGACGTTGACCCAGCCGACGTTCCCGTTGCTTTTTGGCGGGCTTGGAGCATCATTCACTTTGGTGTGTATGACCCACTCTCCCTTCGACTCGTTGTAGAAGGCAAGTTGCTGTTGTTGGTTCGGGTTCACGTCGTCTCCGGAGACGCGGAACTCGTTGTCACCGGTCCGTTCGATGGAGGCGTTCGCGCGCGGGTCGAAGCCGGTGGGCGCCCCGCTGGCCGGTCCCGCATAGACGATTGGGTCCGGATAGTCCAGAAAGTCGGCCGTCCCCGTATTCTCGAAGGTCAGCGTGACTTCCGTATCACCGGGACCCATGTCCTCAGGAGATGGGCTGACGTTCACGTCGGACAGCCGCTCCTCGGCATAGGTGGCCCAGCCGAGTGCGTACTGGCTCTCGATGGTGACGCTGATGTCGACCGGCACGGTATACCCCGAGTCTTTGACGGTCCAGGCAGGTGAGAGTGCGGCCCGGATGTCTTCCGAACGCTGTTTCGAATCCGCGACGTCTCGCCGGGCGACGACTTCTTCGCCATCACCAACACTCTTTGCGCCCCTGAGGTTGGCGAAATCGAACGTGAGGAACTGGCCGGTCCTGGAAAGCGGTGGGTTCGACCGAACCACCGCATACGAGGGCGAGGGGAACTCCCACAGGCCGCCACCCTGATAGACGAGTTTCTCGCCGTTGCTCCCCTCGTAGACGATCGCTCCCAGGTCCTGTTCGTATTGAGTGACGTCTTCCTCGGTTAGACCCTTGTACCCGTCTGCCGTTTCGACCCGTATCTTGACAGAGCCCTCTGACTCGTTGACGGTCAGGTCCGAGCCCGCTCCCTGCGGGAAGCGCAACGTCGTTTCGGACGACACCTGCGAACCGTACAGCCCGGAGAGACGGTTGTCCATCTCGTGGAAGGAGTCCCTCGTCAGGCTGTCCTGCGTCCCGTCACTGATGGCCTGGAGGGCACCACCCGCCAACGCTACCGTCAGGACCGCACCGATAATCGTAATCGAGATCATGAGCACAGTCCCGACAAGCTCGGATTGTGCGCGAATCCCGTCTCTCCTTGACCCCATGATTGCGATTATTAAGAACTTCAAGCCATATAATTATTATGGATTGGTTGCCGAAGAGTATCTGGGTACAGCAGTGCCCGAGTCCGTACGGGTAGCAGGCTCGGCGAACCGACCGGCATCCCTCGTTCTCAGGAGAGTTCGATGACCACGTGCCTGATCAGGAGCTGCTCTTCGGCCTCGGCCTCGTATCTGTACTCCCCGTCTGACTTCCATCCCGCCCGTTCGAGAGACCGACCCCACTGCTCCGGGTTGGCTGTATCCGAAACGTTGACGTGTACAACGCCGGTTTGGGTCCCGTTGAGGGGGACGTACCACTGACGCTGTTCGGTGAAGTTGGATTCGGCTCTGATCTGGACCGTCTGGCCGGAGTCTCTCACTGGAGCGTCCTGCGGGACGCCTCGGCGCGGATCGATCGCGTTCTCCTGACTGAATCCGCCGCCACCGACGTTGATCGTGTCGCTTGCCTCCCGGAGCGAGACGACGGTCACGATGACGGTCTCCGTATCGTTCTGCCAGCGCGGTTCGTACCGGAAAGTTCCACCGTCGGACCGCATGACAGCGCCGCTCTCGTATGCGACCGTGACGTCCCTGTCCCCTCGTGAGAGCCTGTGTTCCAGTGAGTTTACCTGATAGGTGTCGTTGATTCTGTCAGTGTCGATGCCCGGAACCGATACCGTCACCTCCAGAAACGATTCGTTGACCCAGACGCTCCCGCCGTTGAGAGCAAACGTCAGATCGGTGGCCCGACTCCCTCCCTGCAGACTGTTGAGGTCTGCGGCCGCTACCTCCATCGCCCGCTCGGAGGACTGAACCTGTTCGACGTCGCGCAACTCGGTCAACTGGTCCAGACCCGCCGTCGCGACCAGGGAGCCAGACGCGATGACCATCGAGAAGATGAGCACGAACGCAAGCACGTCCGAAACACCGCGCTCGCGCATCCGACGACCGTCACGGTTTCGAGCGGTTCCACGAACAGTCGATTGATCGGTGTTGTCTCTTCTCATATTAGCACCCCTCGAACGTGATGATGCCGTTCTGGCACTGGCTCAGTTCCGGGCTCTCACCGCGAGTGCTCGACTCCGCAACGTCGATGCCCTCGGGGACTGGATAGGCCGCGTCCCCGGCTAGCGCCGTTGAGTTGATCCAGAGCGTCCACCCGATATCGTCGAACCGGTCGGCCCGGTCCGGCTCAAAGGAGATCGTGTATGCGCCCCCACCGAGAGTCGAGGGGTACTCGAGCTGGACCGTCGTCTCGCTGCGCTCGGTGGAGTCGTTGATGCGGTCGAGTTTATCCGCCTGTGAGAGCAGGTCAGCCCCTATCTCGTCGGCCTGCTGTCTCGCCACGCGCTCTTGCTGGCTCTCCAGCAGACCCCCTGCACTGATAATCAACCCCGCTGTCAGGAGTGTGGTGATCCCGATCGCTATGGTGTAGTTGAGTGTTATCGAGACGGCGCGGGTATCGCTCCGGATCATGGGCTGGTCTCGTTGTACAGGGCGAACGTGCTTTCGTGCGTGAGGGTTGGATCAGTGTACTGTACACGGAAGACGGGGTTGACGACGACATCGTTGTAGAGCGGTCGCCCAGCAGTTGGATCCGCTATGAATTCGCTGGCAATATTAGTGTCAGTGTCGGCCCCGGAAACGGTATAGTTGCCTCTAATCCGCGACCCGTTTTCGAACGTGAGGGCGAACGAGCCGCTCTCCGGCAGATCGAGATCGAACGTGCCACAGACTTCGGTGTTTTTCGAGACTGTCCCGACGCCGTTAGTAGCATCTATCTGGAGAGGGTACGCCAGGTCGCAATCCACGCGGGCGCCTTCGACCCCGTCTTCGTCGAACGTTAGTTTGGTATCACCGTCCACTACCACTTCGAACGGGCGGTCGGAAGCCGTAGGTCCGTCAGTCACGTTCATCGCGAATCGTGGTAGCCTTTCGGCGTTGTCAAGCACTGTCCAGTTCCCGTCACTCGACTCGGCTCCGTCGGGCGTGAAACTCTGGCTACCGTTTTGTCGGACGAGCATCCCCTCCTGACTTCGGGCCTCGACGTAGGTCACGCTGATCGCCGCCCCCGATTCGGAGGCAGCCAGCGCGGTATTGAGGTCGCTGTAGTTGCTGACCACGTCACCGAACTGATCGTCGGGGCCGCCAGTGGCATCCGCGTACGGCAACGCCTCGCCGGTGCGGGCCATCGACGTGTGGACGAGAAACAGTCGTTCCATGTCGTCGGCAACCTGTGCCTCGGTCCGGTCGATATCTTCGAGGCCGCTCGACTGTATCTGGGTGTTCACGTCGGCTGGGGCGTGTAGCGTGTTCAGCAGGACGACTGTCGTCAGCACGGTGACCGCAAAGAGGATTGCCATGATGAGGATCATCTGTCCTCGGGAGCGCGTGGTCACCATGCGGTCACCCTGACCCGGACGGTGTTGTAGACGTTGGTAACCCCATCGACGTCGGGATGACGGTCGATGTACAACTGGTCTTCTTCGGCGAGTGTCGTTCCGTCGGGATCCCGAACGCAGCCGTCAGTTCCCTCACGGAGAACCGGGTCGCTATCGTACAGCGTAACCTGACGGGACGCCGAGACGGCCCCGGGGGGCGCACGGATATCGCCGGACGGGTAGAGCCGATCGCGAACGTGGTCGTCCCCGTTCCGGTACTCGAGGACGACGACGAACTCGTTGTTGTTCTGGGCGAGTGTCTGGTTCAAGAGCACGCCGAACTGTGTGAGTGGGTCGTCCGGGTTGGCAAGGTCGGTTTCGGGTTCACCGCCCGGACCAACACAGGTAACTGTCGTACGCAGTGCGTCACGATCAGTAGCGGTCGCCAGAACGTCGTCGACCTGTGTTTCGAGTCGGTCGCTGGGGCCGTCGGCGGCGCCTGCGGTAAGCGGTGCGATGTCGACGGCCTGCAACGCGAGGACGACGGACGCCAGGACGACAACCGCCCCGATGACCCCCTCGAGTGTGAACGCCTGTCCGCGCGACTCGCCGTCTCCAGTCATCGAGACCACACCCTCACGATGAGGCGGCAGCCGTCCGCACACGCCTTATCGCGCGTCGCGAACGTCCTGACACTCGTCGCATCCCCGCCGGCACCGTCGACGAACGGATCCCCGGCGGTGTATAGCTGTGTACCCGTTCCGTTCTGTATTGTCACGTTGACTCGTTCCGACTTCCTAATCCCCGCGTCCGCTCTGAGCGCGGGAAGGTCGTTGTCGAGTGACGCTTCCAGTTCGGCCCGGTTCAGGGTCCGCTCCTCGCCAGTGTAGGTGTGATTCGTGACGAGGTCTTCCGCCAACCGATCGGATATCGACTGTTTGTCCGGACTCACCGCAGGCTCGAAGGGGTCGAATATGGTTGGAACGAGCGCGAACGTACCCAGAATCGTGACGAGTAAGAGGCTGATCCCGACCAGATAATCGACCGGTGTCTGTCCCCGTGAACACCTGGTCCCGCTCCGGGCCGGTTGCAGACGTCCGAAACAGGTATGCAATCTATCGACCCCTCTGGATAGATACATCTGAAATATTTTGCATCTATTCGATAATAAATTTACGGATTGTGGCATCATGTCTGAAAATCGGCGACGGACACCGTAGAGGAGGGAGTCCGTGATCGAACTGTCGTGAACGTCTGTTGACACCACGGTCTCGCCGGTGTGAGTTTTGACCTGCTCTGCCCACGTGAGTGAGAGACATCGTCACTCGAACCCGCTTCTGACCAGTTGAGTGGGGGGTCACCGTTTCTATCGTCGGCAGTGAGTTTCGCCTGCTGTCCGGAACTCACTGGACGCGCTCCCGTCGACACCCCCTCAATTCCGAAGTTACCAGAACGGCACCCAGCAGCACTGCTCCCACAGAATCGGAGAACCCGCGACTGATGTCCTGCCATATTTTTCAGTATATAACTAACATATAATAATCTTTTGGGTCGTCCCTCGGCGATTCGAGCGCAGCGGATTCGATGCGAAAGGTCCTCTCGACCACCAGATGGCGCCTGATTCTACTGTTTCACTCCGTGGTACTGTGGACGGGACACATCCAGACGAGTGTACTAACCGTCGTAATCTGACGCTTGCACACTGGTGTGTGCCCGTCTTGGTGTCACACTCTCTGGGCCGAGTAATCCCCGACCTCGCGGTCGCTCACCGACACAACGCTGTCGAGAAGCTGATTCGGCCAGGTGAGCACCAATCACAGCAAACTGGTCGACTGTACATCGCAGGGACGCCAGTGATTGTCTGTCGGCGCCAGTGCTGCTTGCACACTATCGAAGTGTTGAGCCAGCCTCCCACGTGTCCGTTCTCAACACGAACCCCGTCACCGTATTCAGCGGCCTCAATGACCACAGCCACCTGTGGGCCCCCGCTGTGGACAGCAATTCCGCGAGACGTAATCTGTCGCCCGGTGTGTTACCCAGTGGCTGTAGTAGCGGTATGGGCCGCCGTCCCGCGGTCATCGTAGCTTCGATGGGTTTAATAAAGGGCACTGGTTATCCTGAGATGCTGACGCGGGCTCGTAGATCAGGGGTAGATCACTCCCTTGGCATGGGAGAGGCCCCGGGTTCAAATCCCGGCGAGTCCACTGTTTTCGCGGCGCAATGCGACGATCGCAGCGAGTCGCCAGCGCCACGTGAAATCGTGTCTGTCCGAGCCGGGATTTGAGCCCTTGAACTCGCAGCCCCGGGAGCGAGCACCCCAGAACGTCTTCCTCTGGTTCAAATCCCGAGAGACGCGGCGCGTCTCTCGACCCTCGCGAACCCTACGGGTTCGCCCAGTCCCGGCGAGCCCATGTGCGTCGCTCACCTCGTTCGCGCAGCCACGACAGCTCCGCTACTTCCGAGCGCGGGCGAATCCGCCGGCGGCGCAGTCGCCGACACGAGGGTACGGGGTGGTACGCGGCCGGTGTGAGAAAACAGGGGCCGGCGGGCTGTGTGCCACCGCGGTGGGCGGAGGCTACGTCACCCGACTGCCATCCAGACGACGAGCGCAATCGTCGAGAGGATGACGGCGAATTTCACGCCCGCCAGGAGCTTCACCTCGCGGATGTACCCCGCGATGAACGACGACAGCAGCGCCTGGAGCGTCACCGCGTGGAAGAACAGCATCGACAGCGAGTTCGTGTCGATGTTCCCGCCGAACTGGCCGCCGCCGGCCGCAGCACCCGAGCCGCCGGCGCCGCTGGCCTGCTGGGTCAGCCCCGACATCACGTCGAGGAACTGGGTCTTCAGCAGTGCCATCACACCGAGCAGCGTGAGGTAGGTCATGATGATGATGACCGTCTGCATCCGGGTGCGTGACTTCCGCGAGCGGTCGATGTCGTCCTGGTTCTCGGCGGCCTGGGCCGCCGTCGAGAGCACGTCCTGAATCTGGCTCGAGGCCTCCTGGGCCTCCGCGATGAGCTTCACCGTCCGCGCCATCCGCGGGACGTGGTACTTGTTGTTGAACTCCCGGAGCGCGTCTTTGAGGCTGGTCCCGTAGTTGACCTTCGCGTGCATGGTCTCGAACTCGTCGGAGAGCTTGCCCGCGGAGGTCTCGGAGACGACCTTGATGGATTCGAGCAGCGTCATCCCGGTGTCGTTCGCGGAGGCGAGCTTCCGGAGGTTCTCCGAGAGGTTCCCGATGATAGCCTTCCGCGAGCGCTGGTTCCACTCGTAGAATATCGCGAGCGGGATGAAGTTGATGTACATCGGCACGTACACCCAGAAGAACGTCCCGCTGACGGGGTTGGCCTCCATGCCGGCAATCGAGAGCGGCGCCTCGCCGAGGACGATGCTCACGACCAGGGCGAGCACGGACAGGGGTATCGTCAGCCCCAGCACCAGCAGCGGGTGGTCACGGAAGAAGATGTGTGGCTTCTTCAGTATCTGGACCAGTTCGTAGGTCCCCTCGCGGCCCTTGATGCGGTCGAAGACGCTGTAAGAGCCCGTGTAGGACTCGATGAGGCCGAGGTTGAACACCGCGATACCTTCGTCGACGACGACGTCTTCCTCGTCGGAGTTGGGTCGGAGGTAGCCGTCGCCCACCGAGTCCTGCGTCACCGTCGAGACCAGCACGAGGAAGGCGATGCCCGTCAGCGGGATGAGCCCGTAGACGGTGCCGTAGATGAGCATCCCCTGGGCGTTACCCATCATCGACATGATAACGAGGATGATGATGAGCAAGAGCGGGAACAGCGAGAGGGTCATGTACATCTCGCCGAACAGCTCCAGCGTCTCCAGCATCTTCTCCTGTTCCTGCTTGGTCGTCCGCATGTGCTTTTCCTTCTGGTCCTCGAGGAAGGAGGTCATGTCCCCACCGGAGTTGATGATAGAGAGCATATCAGTGAGAAACTGCGACAGTTCGTCCGAGGGCGTCTGTATCGCCTGGTTGCGGACCGCGGTCCGGTAGTCGGTATCGAAATATTCGGTCTCCAGCACGATGGATTTGAACTCCTGGGCGACCTCGCCGTAGGTGTCCTCGGCTTCCCCCATCGCCTGCAGGATCTCGAGCTGGTTCAGGCCCCCGACGGAGAGGGCGTACATGAACGAGATGGCGTCCGAGAGGAGGATGTTGATCTCACGTTCACGCGCACTGGCACGGAAATACGGTATCGAGACGAGCGAACCAAAGCCCACGCCAAAGCCGATAGCGCCGAAGACCACGCCCGTCACGAGGATGATGAAGGGTAGTTTCAGCGTGTCGATGAGCATCAGGAGCGTCTCGTTCTGGATGGAGATGCCGATAAACGTCGGCGCGCCGCTGCCCGCGAAAAAGAGGTTTACCGCGATGAACCCGAGCAGGCTCCCGACCAGCCAGAGGGCTGCGCCGGCGATGATACCGACGGCGAGCGCCCGCGCGAGAAACATCTCGACGTTGTCGGCCATCCGGGCCTGTGCGAGTTTGTCCTCGACGCTGTCGACGAACTCACCCTCCTCGTCGAACAGTCGCTGGTAGGCCGGGTAGAAGGCGTCGCCCAGCGCACCGCCGCTCGCGAGCTCCTTCTGGCGCTGTGCCTTCCCCTTCGTGTCCAGACTCATCCACTATCGGCCTCCTTGCCGGCTTTCGGGACGAACTGGCCGAACTCTGTCGCCCCGTCGTCGCTGTCGCCGTCTTCGAGTGCGTTGCCGTCCATCAGCGCGGAGACGATATCGGGGTCGTCGCCGCTCTTGAACTTCGAGAACAGCGGCCCGGCGTTGTCGAGCACCTGCTTTGTCTCCTCGACCATCTCGGGCGGGGCGTCCGGCCGCGGGACCATCTCCTCTTTCTCGGGGTCGATGTCGATCTTGACCGACTCCATCTCCCGGAGGTCCTCCAGGGACCGCTCTAGCTGGTCGTTGGCGATGAGCGTCAGGATGGTCTCGGGGTCGTTGATGAACGCCTGTATCGCGGCGGCGACCTCCGTGTAGGAGTTGAGCCCCTGTTCGATGAGGTGGGCCAGGACGACCTTCCGCTTGAACAGCTCCTCGTCGAGTTTCTCCTGGGTCCACCCGCGGTCGAACTTGATCTCCTCCAGGGTGTTGGAGTTCCCCATCTGGATGTACTCGTCGGTCTCTGCGCGCCACTCGTAGACGTCCCGGACGTTGATCTCGTCGTTCTCGGCGGAGTACTCGTTGATCTCCGTGAGCGATTTGTTCCGGCGGACCTTGCTCCCGTCGACCCGGGTCTGGGTCTGAATAGAGACCAGGTCCAGCGCGGTAAACAGCGTCTTCGAGACGTTGATGGGCTCGGTGGTAAAGCGCTTGATGACCTCGCCGACGGAGTCGGCGTGGAAGGTCGTGTAGGTCGTGTGACCGGTCGACATGACCTGGAAGAGGGTCCGACCCTCCTCACCACGAATCTCACCCATGACGATGTAGTCGGGGCGCTGGCGGAGTGCGGCCTCGAGCAGGTCGAACTCGTCGACGTCGCCCTTGTCGTCCTCCCCGAAGGAGGGACGGGTGATGCTGGCGACCCAGTTACGCTGGGGCAGTTCGACCTCGCGGGTGTCCTCGATGGAGACGATCTTGGAGTTCGAGGGGATAAAGAGCGAGACGGCGTTCAGGCTCGTGGTCTTGCCCGAGGCCGTACCGCCGGCGAAGATGAGGCTTTTGTTGTTCTCGATACAGAGCCACAAAAAGGCCATCTCGTCCAGCGAGAAGGTGTTCCAGTTGATGAGGTCGATCGGCGTGAACGGGACGTCCTTGAACTGACGGATGGTGTAGTTGGTCCCGTGGTCGGAGACCTCCCGACCTAGGGTCAGCTGGGCACGCGAGCCGTCCGGGAGCGTCGCGTCGATCTGTGGCTGGCGTTTGGAGATACCCTTGCCCGAGCGCTGGGCGAGTTTGACGACGAAGTCGTCGAGTTCCGTCTCGCCGTGTTCGACGTTCGAGATAATCTGCTCGTAGTCGGTGTGGTAGACGAACACCCGCGAGTTGTAGCCGTCACAGGAGATGTCCTCGACGTTGATGTCGTGTTTGATGGGGTCGATGAGCCCGTAGCCGATGAAGTCCCGTTTGAGCACGTACAGCAGCTTCTCGACCTGATACTCGTTCAGCGTCGAGGGGTCGTCCGCCAGAATGGCGGGCTCGGGCCTGACCGAGAGCCCGTCGAGCTGGCCCGTGGCCTCGGGCGCGGCCGTCTCGGTGTCGTTGAACAGGTCCTTGAGCTGGTCGAGGAACCCGCCCCCGCCCGAACCCGTCCCGGCGCCGGCGCTGATAGCGTCCTTGTAGAGGTCGTACCGGGAGAGCAACTGTTCGGCCTCGCGCTGGATGACCTGGGCCCTGTCGGCGTTGGACCCCTTGACGATGACGTCGTCTTCGGAGTATTTGATGGCCGTTCTGAGCTTCCCCGAGAGGAAGCCCTGCAGGTCCTCCTCGATGGGATTGAGGTAGGGTTCGACGACGTAGTACTTCTTCTCGTTTTCCTTCCGGGACTGGAAGACAATAGCGCAGGCGTAGGGCTTGTTGACCCAGTAGCGCTCTATCTCCTTGAAGTGTGATTTCTTCGAGAGCGGCACGGCCTTCTCGAGGTCGTATCGGTTGACGACCGTCGTGTGTCCCTCCCGCGTCGAGAAGAACTCGTCCTCGTCCAGTTCGGGGTTCACGTCGACGGTGCGTTCGTCGACGAGCTCGTCCAGTTCGGACGCGAAGTCCTCGGCCTGCGAGAGGTGGTTCTCCGTCCGCTCCGGCTCGAAGCCGAGATACGACTCGGCGTCGAAGGGGACGACGTTCCCCTGCTTGTCCCGGGGCTGGTCGCCGTTGTTCCAGGGCTTCGCACCGGCCTCGTAGTAGTACTCCTGCTTGAAGTGTTCCCAGGTGTACTCGCCCTTGACGACGGGTGTCGTCTCCGGGTCGATATACTCGGCGAACGGTTGGTTGACGCCCTTGGCGATACCGGCCGCGTCTTCGAGCTTGTCCGAGATGGTCTCGGGGTCGAACCCGAGATAGTCGGCCCGGTCGAACGGGCCGCCGTCGTGGAGCTCACGACGGAGGTCCTCCCACGTGTACGCCCCGACCGTCGCGGTTCGGTCGGGCGACGTGACCCCACCATCAACCCCGTCCGACCCTGACTCCTTGGTGTCCTCTATTGCCATTGTTGTTCACTTCACTCCCTGTGTAAAAAATCTACTCGCCGGTTCGGCGCTGCCGTCAACACCGGGCAGTACGAAGTAGTGAGACACAGTATGCCCGTGTATCAACAGCAATCTTATTTAAACTTTCGCCACATATATTGCAAATGATAACTGAGTCGTCCGGTCGGCCGCCCATCTGGCTGCGGAGTGGTTACCAGATTGCTGAACGAACGACTCGATACGTCCGTCTACGAGACGAACGATTCGATGCGGTTCATCGCGGTCTTGAGTTCGTCCAGTCCCGTCGCGTAGGAGATGCGGAGGTGGCCGTCGCCCCCCTCGCCGAAGGCGGAGCCGGGGACCACAGCGACCTTCTCTTCTTGCAGGAGCGCCTCGGCGAACTCGTCGGCGTCGTCCCACGGACACTCCGGGAACGCGTAGAACGCCCCCGCGGCGGGGAAACACTCCAGCCCCATCTCGTCGAACCGCGAGAGGACGTAGTTCCGCCGACGGTCGTACTGGGCGGTCATCTCCGAGACCTCGTCGAGGCAGTTGTCCAGCGCCTCGATGGCCGCGTGCTGGGCGGTCGTCGGCGCCGACAGCATCGTGTACTGGTGGACCCGGTTCATCGCCGTGATGGCTTCCTCGGGGCCCATCGCATAGCCCAGCCGGAACCCCGTCATGGCGAACGCCTTCGAGAAGCCGTTGAACACGACGGTCCGCTCGCGCATCCCCGGCAGCGTCGCGATGGAGGTGTGTTCGTGCTCGTAGGTGAGGTCGGCGTATATCTCGTCGGCGAAGACGGCGAGGTCGTGCTCACGGCAGAAGGCCGCCACGTCCCGGAGTTCGTCGCCGGTCATCGTCGCGCCGGTGGGGTTGTTCGGGTAGCAGTACACCAGCGCGTCGGCCTCGGCCGCGCCGGAGGCTTCGAGCACCTCGCGGGTGAGCTTGAACTCGTCCTCGGCGCGGGTGGGCACGTCGACCACGTCGACGCCGGCGAAGGTCGCCCCGGGGACGTAGGAGACGTAGCAGGGCTGCGCGACAGCCAGCGTGTCCCCTGGGTTCAGCAGGGCCCGGAAGGCCAGGTCGAGTCCCTCGCTGGCGCCCGCAGTGACGAGCATCTCGTCGTCGGGGTCGTAGCTGAGGCCGTGGGCCCCGTCCTCGAAGCGGGAGATTCGCGTCCGGAGCTCGCGTTTGCCCTTGTTCGCCGTGTAGGAGGTCTGGCCCCGCTCCAGCGAGGTGATGGCGGCTTCCCGGGCCGCCCACGGCGCGGAGAAGTCCGGCTCTCCCACGCCCAGCGAGATGATGTCGTCCATCTCCTCGGCCAGCTCGAAGAAGCGCCGGATACCCGACGGCGGGACAGCGTCGACCCGGTCCGCTGGCTCCAGTGTCATGGCGATATCGACAGCCTATCGTCGTCGTCGTGGTCGTCGAACTCCATCCCCTGCTCCTTGTAGGACTCCATGATGTAGTGGGTCACCGTCTGGGTTATCTCGGGGATGGGCGCTACCTTGTCGCTGATGAAGTGAGAGACCTCCCGCATCGAATCGCCCTCGACGGTCAAATCGAAGTCGTAGTCGCCGCTGACGAGTCGCAACGACGTGACTTCGGGGAACTTCGCGATGCGGTCGGCGATATCGCCGTAGTTGGTCTCGCGGTCGAGCGCCACGTTGAGTTCGACGGTGGCCCGGACCCGCTCGCCGTCCGTATCGAGGGCGTCCCAGTTCACGACGGCCTGGTAGCCCGTGATGACGCCGGCGTCCTCGAACTCCGCGACGATCTCCTCGACCTCGCTCTCGGTGAAGTCGGTCATGTGAGCGAGGTCTTCGGTCGTATAACGGGCGTTCTCACCCAGCAGGTCCAGAATCTCGCGTCGGCTGCTCATACATGGACCCGGACGCAATCGGACAAAAGCCTTGCTCACCGCTGGGGGGCGGTGGCACGGTGTCGGGACCGTACTGTAGTCGGGTCACTGGTCGACAGCGACGCGAGATTTAATTGGGAGTAGTCCAACGAGTGGGGTAATGTTCGACGATGCGACCGACGAGCCCGAGACCGGCTGGGGCCACGTCGCGTCTCACGACGACGCGCCGGCGGTCATCGACACGCTGCTGCGGCTGGACCCGGAGAGAACCTACACGAAGACGGAGCTCTCAGACGAGGCCGGTGTCGCGCTGAAATCGCTCTACCTGGACGGGACGCTCGACCATCTCGTCGAGATGGGCTTTCTGGAGAAACACGCCGACGAGGGCGAGGAAGCGCTGTTCAGCGTCGACACCGACACCGCCGTCTTCGAGGTGGCCGTCGCGTTCGACGACGCTATCGCCACCCGGCTGGACGACTAGTCCTTCGGCGACCGCCACCGGCGAATCCGCGCGTTCTTTGTCGCGCCGGACGAACGACCGCCAACAGTGGCCTCGCAGTCCAGACTCGTCGTCGGTCTCGTCGGCGGCTCCCATCTGGTCAACCACGCTTACTTCATGCTGCTACCGCCTATTTTCGGGCCGTTGCGGGCCGAGCTGGGACTCACGGACGCACAGCTCGGTGTCGCCCTGGGCGTCGTCGGTGTCGTCGTGACGGCCCTGCAGTTGCCCCTCGGCTCGCTCTCTGACTCACGCGGGCGGACGCCGGTGCTCGCCGTCTCGCTGACCTTCGGGGCGCTGGGGGCGCTCCTGACCGCGACCGCCCAGAGCTACGCGTGGCTGCTCGCGGCGAGTGCCGTCACCGGCGTCGGTATCGCGGGCCATCACCCGGCACACTACCCGCTCATCGGCGCGGCGACGACGCCCGACACTCGCGGGCGGGCCTACAGCGTCCACGGCTTCACCGGCGCGCTGGGCTTTGCCGCGCCGCCGGCCGTCGTCGCCGCCGCCGCGACACTGGGGCTGGACTGGCGGCTGGCCATCGGCGCCATCGCCGCCGTCGGTGCCGTCTACGGGGCGGCCTGTCTGCTGGCCTTCGCCCGCTACGTCGACCGCGACATCACGCACCCGACGAGCGCCGTCGGGGCTGACGCTGCCGGCAACTCCGCCGCCAGCGGCGGCTCGCTCGGCGGCCGAATCCACCGTGAACTCCGGCGCCTGCTGTCCTCGCCGCCTATCGTCGCCCTCACCGTGCTCTGGTTTTGCACGTCGGCCGCCGGGTGGGGTATCAAGCAGTACACGGCGACGCTGCTCTCGACGGGCTACGCGGTGCCGGATTCGACGGCGAACTTCGCCGTTTCGGCGATGCTCACCGTCGGGGCCGTCGTCATCTTCGGCGGCGGCTATCTGACGGACCGCTACGCCGCCGGGCCGGTGCTCGTGGGGGGCTACGCCGCCCTGGTGGCTGTGGCCGGCCTGCTCGCCGTCGGCACGCTCCCCGCCCTGGGTGCGCTCGCGCTGGTGCTCGTCCTCTCGGCGACGGTCGACGGCAGCCGCCCCGCGCGAGCCGCCCTCGCCGACGCGCTCTCGCCCGACGACGCCGCGGGCAAGAACTTCGGCCTACTGACTATCGGTATCTCGGGGGGCGCCGCCGTCGCGCCGCCCGTGCTCTCGGTGGTCGTGGGGCGCTTGGGCGTCACGGCCGCGTTCCTGGCCATCGCGGGGCTCGGGGTCCTGGCCATCGCGCTGACCGCGGTGGTGCTGTCGGTCGGCGGGGCTGCCGTGACGGGACGTCCACAGCCCGGCGACTGAGCGGGCAGCCCCTCGTTTGCGGACAGCCTCGAATTTTTACGCGCCCGCAGCGTAGCTCACGCTACCATGGTTTCGCTCGACTCCGAGTCAGACGTGCTCCAGCGGGGTGACACCGCCCCGGCGTTCGAACTCGCCGGGGCCGACGGCGAGCTGTACGCGCTCGAGGACTTCGCCGCCTACGAGGCGCTGCTCGTGGTGTTCACCTGCAACCACTGCCCGTACGCGAAAGCGAAGATACCGGAGCTGAATCGCTTAGCCGAGTCCTACGACGACCTCGCCGTCGTGGGTATCAACGCCAACGACCCGGCGGAGTACCCCGACGATTCCTTCGAGCGGATGCAGGAAGTCGTCGCCGACGGCACCGTCGAGTACGACGCCTACCTCCACGACGCAGACCAGTCCGTGGCGGCGGCCTACGGCGCCCGCTGTACGCCGGACCCGTTCCTCTTTGCCAGCGACGGCGGGGAGTTCCGACTCGCCTACCACGGCCGCCTCGACGACGCGCCGAACCCCGACGACGACCCGAGCGAGCGCGAGATGGCCGGCCACGTCGAGACGCTGCTCGCCGGCGAGGAGATCAGCGCCGCCGAGAAACCCTCCCGGGGGTGTTCCATCAAGTGGATGGACGGGAACGAGCCCGACTACTGGGACCTCTAGACGACCGGGTCCGGCAGCCGCACCCCCGGCGGCGGGTCGGCCACTACAGCCGTTGTAATTAACCGCGCAGGTTTATGTATCAGCACGTCGTCCATAATCATGGACTATGAAGAAACTCATCAACGACCCGGACGACGTGGTGGACGAGATGCTCGACGGAATGGTGGCCGCCTATCCGGACCAGGTCCGTCGGCTTCCTGACACGAAAGTGCTGGTACGCGACGACGCGCCGGTAGACGGCAAAGTCGGCATCGTCAGCGGGGGCGGGAGCGGCCACGAGCCGACCCACGCGGGCTACCTCGGCGAGGGGATGCTCGACGGCGCGGCCGCCGGTGAGGTGTTTACCTCCCCGACAGCCGACGAGCTCGAAGAGCTCGTCACCGCGGCCGACGGCGGCGAGGGCGTCCTCATGGTCATCAAGAACTACGAGGGCGACGTGATGAACTTCGAGACCGCCGGCGAGATGGTCGAGATGGAGGGGACGAACGTCGCGCAAGTGGTCGTCGACGACGACGTGGCCGTCGAGGACTCGCTGTACACCTCCGGCCGGCGCGGCGTCTGTGGCACGATACTGGTCCACAAGGCCGCCGGCGCGAAGGCCGCCGAAGGTGCGGACCTGGAGGAGGTCCAGCGGGTCGCCCAGAAGGTCGTCGACAACGTCGGGACGATGGGGATGGCCCTGACCTCCTGTGTCACGCCCGAGAAAGGCGAGGCGACGTTCGACCTCCCCGACGACGAGATCGAGCTCGGCATCGGTATCCACGGCGAGCCGGGCGTCGAGCGCACCGACGTGATGTCCGCCGACGAGATAACGGAGGAGCTCACGAAGAACGTCCTCGAGGACCTCGACCTCGACGAGGGCCAGGACGTGATGACCATCGTCAACGGGATGGGCGGCACGCCCCAGATGGAGCTGTTCGTCGTCAACCGCAAGCTCCAGGAGATTCTGGGCGACCACGGGCTGGAGACGTGGGACGCCTGGGTCGGCGACTACATGACCTCACTCGATATGGAGGGGTGCTCTGTTACGGTGTGTGCCGTCGACGACGAGCTGAAGGAACTGCTCGGCGCGCCGGCCGAGACCCCGGCGCTGACGGTGAAATGAGCCACGAGGGCGAGGCGGCCGTCGACGCGGTAGCGGCGGTCGCGGACCGGCTGGAGACCGAGCGGTCCCACCTCACGGACCTCGACTCGGCTATCGGCGACGCCGACCACGGCGGGAACATGGCCCGCGGCTGGGCCGCCGCCGCGGAGGCAGTCACAGAGCTGGACGACCCCGAACCGGTCGCCGTCGTCAAGACCGCCGGGAAGACGCTCCTCTCCGAGGTCGGCGGGGCGTCCGGCCCGCTGTACGGCGGGTCGCTGGTCTTCGCCAGCCCCGAGCTCGAAGACGGTCTCACCGCCGAAACGGCCGTCGCGTTCGCGGAGACCTACCTCGAAAAAGTGCAGGACCGCGGGGACGCCCGCATCGGCGACAAGACGATGGTCGACGCGCTGGTGCCGGCGGTCCACACGTTCAAGAAATCCGTCGAGGTCGACGACATGGAACCGGTCGCGGCGCTCGCGAAGGCCGTCGCCGCCGCCGAGCGCGGCGTGGAGTTCACCGTCCCGATACGGGCCTCGAAAGGTCGGGCCTCGTATCTGGGCTGGCGTTCGGTGGGCCACCAGGACCCCGGCGCCACCAGCACCCTCTTCATCGTGGAGGAGCTGCTCGACGTGGCGACGGCGTACGTCGAGGTCCCCGGCGAGCTGCCCGACGACGCCGAGTCGCCGACCATCCCGGACGGCGAGGTGACCGAGGACTGATGGTCGGGCTCGTCGTCGTCTCCCACAGCCAGACGGCCGCCGACGGCATCGCCGAAGTGGCCGGCGAGATGGCCGGAGAGACGCGTATCGAACCGGTCGGCGGTGACGGTCAGGGCGGCTTCGGCACCGTCGCCGACGATATCGAGATCGCCATCGAGGACGCGGACGCCGGTGACGGCGTCGTCGTGCTTGTCGACCTGGGTAGCGCCGTGATGAACGCGGAGGTCGCTATCGAGATGAGCGACGCCGAGGCGGTCATCGCCGACGCGCCAGTCCTCGAGGGCGCGGTCAACGCCGCGGTCGCCGCGACCAGCGGGAAGGCCACCGTCGAATCGGTCCACGCGCAGGCCGAAGCGGCCCGCGGCGTCGAAAAGCTGTAATCTTACTCCCCGTCTTCAGGCGTCGAAAGCACCGCTTCCAGCGCGTCCAGCGCCGCCTCGGCGTCGTCGCCCTCCGCGACCAGTCGGACGACGTCACGGTGTTTCGCGCCCAGTCCCGTCACCGCGAGCATACTGTTTGCGGGGACGAGTTTCTCGCCGTCCGCGAGTCCGACCTCGACCGTCGCGTCGTACTCGTTGACGGTCTGGACGAACTTCGACGCGGGTCGGGCGTGCAGGCCGGCTTCGGGAACAATTTCCACGTCACGCTCCATACGTGCCCCAGGTGCCGAACGACCATTACTATTCGGGGACGGCGGACCGACACCGCCGTCCACGCGGCGTGGTGTGTCCCCCCTGTCGGTTGCGCTGACGCCGTCGGCGTGCGGGGGTGTCGGACGGAGTCGGTCGACGCCTGTCCCACAGTGTGGGCAAAACTGGGACCGCTTCCGTCTGCGGTCCAGTGCCTCGGTGAACCCCGAGGCGATGATACCGGCCGGGAGCGCGAACAGTGCGATACCCAGCAGCGCGACGGCCGCCCCGAGGGCCCGTCCCAGCGGGGTCACCGGGACGACGTCTCCGTAGCCGACCGTGGTCAGGGTGACGATTCCCCACCAGATAGCGGCCGGGATACTGCTGAACACCCCCGGCTGCGCGCCGCGCTCGACGAAGTACATCAGCGTAGAGACGGAGACGAGCCAGAGCCCCATCACCAGGACGGTTATCGTCAGCTCCTGTCGCTTCCGCCGGAAGACGTCCGTTATCAGCGTCGTCGCGGCGGAGTATCGGGCGATTTTCAGCAGTCGGAACAGCCGGAAGATTCTGAGCAGTCGCTCCGCGCCGCGGTCGGCGACGACGACCGGGAGGTAGAACGGACAGATCGCCAGCAGGTCGACGACCGCGTAGGGCGACCGGGCGAACCGGAGGCGGCCACGGACCGGCCCCGCGTACCGGTCGTCGACGGGACAGGACCAGAGCCGGAGGAGATACTCGACCGTGAACACGCCGACACAGAACACGTCGATAGCGTCGATGACGGGGCCGTACTGCAGATCGACCCACGCGACCGTACTCGCGATGTACGTGCCCGCGTTGAGCACGATCAGTCCCGTGAGAACGTAGTTCGTCGCCAGCGAGAGCCCCGTCGCCGTGTGCCGCCCGTCGAGGACCCTGTACACCCGCCGCTGTAGCTGTCGGGACTCGGGGACCATTCGTTGTTCGCCCTCATCTCGACGACCGATATAAACTCCCTGTTTGGCGGATTTCGCCGCCCTGATACCGCCGAGATGCCGTATCTGTCAGGGCGTGTGAGCAGTCTGTGGTGCTCTCCCAACGGTTTAGTGGGTCGGCGCTGTCTCTTCCCTGTGAGTCGGCCACTGGGGTATCTGTCGGTCGTGCTGTCGCTTTCCTGTGCGCTTGGCGTGGCTCTCGTCGGCCGTCTGGGCATCGAGAGCTCCCTCGCCGGAGTCGGCGTCGCCTATCTGCTGGGCGAGGGGCTGTCGGTCCTGGCGGTCGTCTTCGCCGCCTACGGGCTCTACCGAATCCTGCTGGTCGCGTTCGACCGCCGGACCCCCGACAAGCGCCGCCGCCACGACGCGCGCAACATCCTGCGCCTGACCGTCGGTATCGCGGGCACCATCGCCGTCCTCGGCGTGCTCACCCAGCAGTGGGTGGGCGTGCTGTTCTCGCTGGGTGTGGTCGGCTTCGCGGTGACCTTTGCCCTCCAGCAGCCGCTGTTCTCGCTCATCGGCTGGCTCTACATCATGGTAAAGCGGCCCTACCAGGTCGGCGACCGGGTCGCCATCGAGGACTCGAAGGGCGACGTCGTCGAGGTCTCGTTCCTCGTGACGACGCTGTGGGAGATAAACGGCCCGCTGGTCTCCTCGAACCAGCCCTCGGGTCGCATCGTCACCCTCCCGAACAGCGTCGTCCTCTCCTCGCACGTGATGAACTACACCCGCGAGGACTTCCCGTTCGTCTGGAACGAACTCTCGGTACAGGTGGCGTACGAGACCGACCTCGACTACGCGACCGACCTGATGCGGACCATCGCCGACGACTACATGGGCGACGAGATGGCCGCCCGCATCGGTCGGTATCGCGAGCGGCTCTCTGAGACGCCGGTCGAACTGGAGGTGCAGGACCGCCCCTCGGTCAACGTCGTCCAGCAGGAGTCGTGGGTGGAGTTCCGGCTGCGCTATCTCGTCCACCCGCGCCGGGGCCAGCGGGTCCGCAACGAGCTGTACAAGCGGATTCTCACGGCCTTCAACGAGGAGTCCGACCGCGTGAAGTTCCCCGTCAGTCGGAACCGGTGACCGAGGTTTTAGGCAGCCACCGGGCCCAGCAGGAGTATGGACGAGGTCCCGCTCCCCGACGCGACCGAGCAGTTCGCCCGCACGCTCGCGCCGGCACCCGACGAGATTATCGCCGAGATGGACGACCGGGCCGACCGCGAGGGCTTTCCCACGGTGGGCCCCGCCGTCGGCGCGTGGCTCCGCCTGCTGGCCCGGCTGACCGACGCCGAGCGTGTCTTCGAGTTCGGGTCGGGCTTTGGCTACTCGGCGTACTGGCTGGCCCCGGCCGTGAGTGAGGAACTCGTCCTCACCGAAATCGACGCCGACGAACTCGACTCCGCGCGCGAGTACTTCCGTCGGGGCGGCTACGCCGACCGCGCAGCGTTCGAACACGGCGACGCCATCGACATCGTCGCCCGGTACGACGGCCCCTTCGACGTGGTGCTCGTCGACAACGAGAAGGAGCGCTACGTCGAGGCGTTCGAGGCCGTCCGCGAGAAAGTGCCCGTCGGCGGCGTCGTCGCCGCCGACAACGCTGTCGAGGCCGCACCGCTGGATTTCGACGACGTCCGAGCCTTGCTGGCCGGCGAGTCGGTCGAGGCGAGCGAGGCGAGCCACGGCATCGCCAACTACCTCGACCACGTTCGGACGGACCCTGACTTCGAAACCGGCCTGCTGCCCCTCGGTGAGGGCGTCGCCGTCAGCGTCCGCGTCGAGTGAGCGCGTCGGTCGTACGCGGTTCCGGTCAGTCGCCCTGACGACTGACCGGCGCGACCCACAGCTGACCCTGTGGGCCAATTCTCGGCATCGAAAATGGGGGTGTATAGCTTATGTGGCAGGCCTCGCAACCTCTGGCCAACTGACCATGAGTTTGATGATAGATATCAGGAAGCTCGGGCTCTTCAACAAGATGGCCAAGGAGGGTGGCAACACCGTCGCCAACCACCTGAGCCAGATGACCGGGATGGAGACCGAGATGGAGATCACGAAGATAAACTTCATCGACATCCCGGATATCAAGACCCACATCGGCGACGAGAAACAGATCGGCATCAGTATCGAGATGGTCGAGAAACCCCACGGCTACATCCTCTTCCTGTTTAACGCTCGGTCCGCGAAGGACCTCGCCCACGGGATGATCGGCGACATGGGCGAGACCAGCGACTCCGGCGGCTTCACCGACATGGAACGCTCGGCTATCCAGGAGATCGGCAACATCATGACCAGCGGCTTCATCGACGGCTGGGCCAACGTGCTGGACACGACCATCGACATCTCGACGCCGAACTTCACCTTCGGCCCGGGCAGCGGGATGGTCGACCAGCTCGTCGGCGACCGCGACGACGACATGGCACTGATGTTCGACTCCCGCGTCCACGCGCTGGACTCCGATATCAACGTCAAGGTGTACACGTTCCCCGAACTGGAGGAGCTCGTCGGGCTGATGCAGGAAATCGAAGTCTGAGAACGGAACAACTCCGTCTCCCTCATTATTAATTTACGGACTTTCTTGTGGGGTGGGCACCATTACCGCGTATGCCAGGAGGTTCTCCTCAGACGCTTCGACCGTTCCTGTGGCGCGCCCGTCAGCTGTACGCCGACACGGAGGTCGTCTCCAGAACTCACGAAGGTATCGTCAGGTACGACTACGACAGCTACGGCGACCGCGTCGCGCAACTGGCGAACGCGCTCTCGGCGGCGGGCTACGGCGGGGTCTCCGAATCGCCCGATTCGGAGGCTCGGGAGACGGAGTCTCCCGGTGGTGAGCGCATAGCCACGTTCTGCTGGAACCACCATCGCCACTTCGAGACGTACTTCGGCGTCCCGGGGATGGGCGCGCAACTGCACACCATCAACCCGCTGCTACCTGACAAACACGTCCAGTACATCGTCGAGAACGCGGCCGACCGGACCGTCTTCGTCGACCAGTCGCTCCTGCCGAAACTCGAAGGCGCGGTCGCCGACGACCCCGACTCCTTCGAGACGGTCGAGCGGTACGTGGTGATGGGCGAGACGGTCCCCGAGACCGACCTCGACGCCGTCTCCTACGAGTCCTTTATCGGCGACCAGCCGACGAGCTACGACTGGCCAGACCTCGCCGAGGACCGTCCCGCGGGGCTCTGTTACACCTCCGGGACGACCGGGCGGCCGAAAGGCGTCGAGTACACACAGGGGATGCTCTGGTCGCACACGATGGGTATCCAGTCGCCACAGGGAATACCGCTGGCCGACGACGACGTGGTGATGCCCGTCGTGCCGATGTTCCACGTCAACGCGTGGGGGCTCCCGTTCTCGGCGACCGCCGGCGGCGCCAAGCACGTCTACCCCGGCCCGAAACCCTCACCGGAAGACCTCGCCGGGCTCATCGAAGACGAGGGCGTCACCGTCACCGCCGGCGTTCCGACGGTGTGGCTCGGGCTGATGGAGTACGTCGAGGAGAACGACGTCGACCTCTCCTCGCTGGACAGACTGGTCGTCGGCGGCAGTGCCGCGCCAGAAGCGATGATACGCTTCTTCGACGAGCACGGCGTCGAGCTCGTCCACGCCTGGGGGATGACCGAAACGGCCCCGGTCGGGGCGGTGTCACACCTCAAACACGGTCTGGCGGAGGAGGAGTACGAGACCCAGCTCTCGAAGCGTCGCAAACAGGGACTCGTGGTGCCGGGCCTGGAGTTCAGGGTCGTCAACGACGAGGGCGAAGAGGTCCCACACGACGGGGAGGCGTTCGGCGAACTCCACGTTCGCGGCCCGTGGGTCACCACGGAGTACTTCGCCCGGCCGGAGGCCACCGAAGCGGAGTTCGCGGACGGCTACCTCAAGACCGGCGACGTCGTCACCGTCGACCCCGACGGCTACATCGACATCGTCGACCGCGCCAAAGACGTCATCAAGAGCGGCGGCGAGTGGATATCCTCACAGGAACTGGAGAACGAACTGCTGGGCCACGACGGCGTCGCCGAGGCGGCGGTCATCGGTGTCCCACACGAGCGCTGGCAGGAACGGCCCCTCGCGCTGGTCGTACCGAGTGGCGACGGGACCGACTCGCTGCCCGACGAGTTGCGCGACTACATCCGCCAGAACTACCCGGCGTGGTGGGTGCCGGACAACGTCGTCACCATCGACGAGATACCAAAGACTGCGACGGGGAAATTCGACAAGAAGGTCCTTCGAGACGAGTACAGCGACGAGTCTCTGGTCGAAGGCCGCGTCCCCGACGAGGCGGCCCCGGAGTAAGCGGGCTGCCGGCCAGCACGGGCCCCAACCGGTCGAATGCGGTCGAAGCCCGACCTAGAAACAACTCGAGCGGGGTTTTCACGAGTTTCACGAGGTATATGGTGACACCGCACATGGGTGGGCGTATGGAGTTACTTCCGGAGTATCCGGTTCCCGAACACGCCCGTGACGTGAAGGCCGAGGCGCGCGAGTTCGCACAGGAACACATCGAACCAGCCGCGGCAGACTACTACGAGTCCGGTGAGTACCCCTGGGAGGTCCTGGAAGCCGGGATGGACGCCGGCCTCGTCGCGCAGGACCTCAGCGAGGAGGTCGGCGGGAAGGGGTACGACCTCCAGCAAGTGCTTGCCATCGCGGAGGAGATGTACCGGGCCGACGCCGGCATCGCCCTGACGCTCCAGCTCGCGAGCTTCGGCGCCGAAATCGTCGAGGACCACGGCAGCGAGGCCCAGGCCGAGGAGTATCTCCGGCCCGTCGCCGCGAACGAACAGATAACCGGCCTCGCGGTGTCGGAGCCCGAGACCGGCAGCGACCTCGCGGGGATGACCACCAGCGCCGAGAAGGACGGCGACGAGTGGGTCATCAACGGCGAGAAGTACTGGATCGGCAACGGCGTCGAGGCCGACTGGGTCACGCTCTACGCGAAGACCGGCGACGACCCGAACAACCGCTACGGCAACTACTCGATGTTCATCGTCCCCACGGACGCTCCGGGCTACGACGCCGAGCACATACCCGAGAAGATGGGCTTTCGGGCCTCGAAGCAGGCCCACATCGTCCTGGACGACTGTCGCATCCCCGAGGACCACCTGATCGGTGTGGAGGGCGCCGGCTTCTACATGCTCGCGGAGTTTTTCAACCACGGTCGAATCATCGTGGCCGGCCACGGCATCGGCCTCGCCGCCGCGGCCATCGAGGAGTCGTGGGAGTTCGTCCACGACCGCGAGGCCTTCGGCCGCACCGTCGACGAGTTCCAGGCCGTCCAGCACAAGCTCGCCAATATGCAGTTACAGTTCCGGTCGGCCCGCTCGCTCGCCTGGGACGCCGCCGAGCGCGTCGCCAACAAGGAGGACGCCGGCTACTGGGCCGCGCTGGCGAAGACGGCCGGCACCGAGGCGGCCACCGAGTGTTCCCAGATGGGGATGCAGCTCCACGGCGGCCGGTCGGTGCTGCTGGAGAACCGCATCTCGCGAGTGTTCCGTGACGCCCGCATCCCGGTCATCTACGAGGGCGCCAACGACATCCAGCGCAACCTCATCTACCGCCAGACGCCGCAGTAGGCGTTACTCGGTCAGCACGACGTCGACGTCCGCGAGGTCCGTGACCGGACGACGGCCGAAGTCGTTCTCGTTGTGCGTGACGAACGTTCCGCCGGCCTCGTGTGCACTCGCGAGGTTCAGGAGGCCCACCGCGTCGAGCGCCACGCCCTGTGTCTGTAACTTCTCGTCGAGATATGCGGCTTCGAGCGCGGTGTCGAGCGTGAACGGAAGGATGCGGTCGAAACTGGACTGTAGGTGCTGCTGTTTCTGTAGCATCTCGGTTCGACTGCTGTGGTACTGGAACGACTCCCACGCGACGTGAGCCGGAATCGTCCACTCCTCGGTGCGGTACTGCTGGAGGTGCTGAATCACCGCTCGGTTCGAGTTCCGTAGCTTCACCAGGACGTCCCTGTCGAGGACAATCATCTATCGGCGATTCTCCAGCGATTCGTTTACTCGGTCACGGGCGCCGTCCATCCGCTCGACGTCGACCTCGTCGACAGACGGCAGGGACTCGGCGATGGGGTCGACGTCCTTCTCGCTCCGACTGAGTCTGTCGAGTAGGTCGTTGAAACTCTCGTCGTCCCGTTTGAGGTCACGGAGCCGTTCTTTCAGCTCGTCGCTGACGCGTATCGTGCCCATGTGTATACAGTGTTTACAGGTGCCCGTATTAGTTACAGTGGGACGGCCAACGGCCCCACTAATTCCCACCCACACTTTTCTTTTCAGCGTCCCGACAGCCGACATGGCAGACGTAGCAGTCACCTTCCTGGACCGCGGGCGAGTGATGGCCGACCGGGGCTTCGTCGTCGACGGGACGAGCGTCGCGACGGCCTCGAACCGCGAGCCCGACCACGAGTACGAGGAGTACGTCGTCTGGAATCTCGTCATCGAGACGTCCGACCGGACGATACTGTGGGACACCGGCTCACACCCCGAGGCGGGCGACGGCTACTGGCCCGCGCCGCTGTACGACGCCTTCGCCCACGTCGATGCCGACGAGCACACCCTCGAGGTCGACCTCGCCGACGCCGGCTACGACATCGACGATATCGACGCCGTGGTGATGAGCCACCTCCACCTGGACCACGCTGGCGGTCTCGAGAACTTCGCCGGGACTGACGTGCCCGTCTACGTCCATCGCGAGGAACTCCCCTACGCCTACTACAGCGCGAAGACCGACGAGGGTTCAATCGCCTATCTGGCCAGTGACTTCGACCACGACCTGAACTGGGAGGTCGTCCACGGCGACAGCTACCACCTGGCCGACGGCGTCGAACTGCTGCACCTGCCCGGCCACACGCCCGGGCTCATGGGCGCACTCGTCGAGCGGGCGGACGACGACCCGCTGCTCGTCGTCGGCGACGAGGCCTACGTCGAGGCCAACTACGCGGGCCAGTCGATGGCGACGAGCCTGCTGTGGAGCAACGCCGCCTGGCGCGAGAGTCTGGCCCGCTGTCGGGACATTCAGCGCGAGACGGACGCCGAGATTCTGCTGGGCCACGACCTCTCTGTCTTCGAGTCAGTCAGTTGAGGGCGGCGGCCCGGTCGTAGCGTCAGTCCGCGACCGGCCGTAGCGTCAGCCGCTCGCCGTCGCGTGTGCGGACGACCCAGCGGTCAGCGGCTCTATCGACGACAGTCCAGAGTCCGAACTGGAAGTGCAGTTCCAGTTCGACGGCGTTGACCCGCTGGCCGGTCTCGGCGATGCGGTAGGCGGTCACGTCGGTCACGGCAGCGGTCACTGTTCGAGCATTCCGTACCGCGTCTCCAGGTGGTCGACGATGTAGTCCACCGTGGAGGGGTCGTAGGTCCAGAAGCCGTAGAACTCGCGGGGCTCGCGCTCCTCGGCCAGGAGGGCACACTTCTGGGAGGTCGCGTCGTCGCTCGCGCCGTCGTCGAAGACGACGAACCACGACCGCGCTATCTCCTCGCTCCGGTCGAGATGGAGCCGGAAGGTGCTGTGGGCCGGCGGGTCGGTGTCGGGGACCGCGTAGGCGTGGACGTCGACGGCCGAATCACCGAGGCGCTCGTAGAGGTCCAGTTCGCCCTGCAGGGTCGAGAGGGTCTGGAAGCCGGCGTACAGCGACCCCTCGCCGACACGCCAGGCGCGGTCCTCTATCTCGCGGGAGGCTGCGACCATCCGCCCGATAGACCACGAGGTAAACAGCGTCTCGTCCATGTGGTCGAGCACGCCGCCCGCGTCGTCCTCGCCCAGCACGCGGTCGCGCTCGCCCAGCGATCCGTAGAAGGAGTCGATATCAGTCGCCGTGTAGACGCCGTCGCCGTCCGAGAGCGTGAGGAACTCGCCGGGGCGACCGCTGCCGGTCGTCTCCCGGACGACGCGGACGTTTCGGTCCGCAAAGCGGTCCCGGAGGTCCTCGGCGGCGGACGCGTCGGCGTTGAACACCGTGAGCGTCTGCTCGTGGGCCTCAACGCCGGCGATAAGTTCGCTGAGCGACATTCAGGCTGGAGGAAGCCCGGAATGGCATTAGGCCTTCCGGCGAGGACGTAAGCGCAGGCGACCCGCTACAGCCGGCACTCGCTCACGCCGGGACCGACCTCGATACTGGCCAGACATATCGGATATCAGAACCATCTCGAGGGTGCAGAAACCCCACTAATTAATCATCGAAATTCCGCCAAAATTGGCTGCCTTCCGCCGAATAATAACGATTAATGGGTCTTGATATAGTGGAAAATCTTTAGTCGTGGCCCCCCAACCTTCCGGTACGGCACCAGAGCTGGGGCCGAGGATTTCACAATGACAGACAACGAACTAATCTGGCGAATCGCTGGCGGTTCCGGTGACGGAATCGACTCGACCAGTCAGAACTTCGCGAAGGCCCTGATGCGTTCGGGACTTCACGTTTTCACACACCGGCACTACCCGTCGCGTATCCGAGGCGGCCACACGTACGTCGAGGTACGCGCGAAAGACGAAGATGTACAGTCACGCGGTGACGGCTACAACTTCCTGCTCGCCCTCGGTGACTCCTTCGCCCGGAACCCACAGGACGAGGCCTACTACGGCAAGGAAGAGCTGAAGCCGCTGTACGAGAACTTCGACGACCTCCGCGAGGGCGGCGTCCTGCTGTACGACGAGGGGCTGCTCGACGAGGAAGACGTCGACGAGATCGAACTCGAAGAGCACGCCGAGGAGAACGGCTGGCACGTCGTTCCGATGGACCTGCGCGGCATCGCCAAGGAACACGGCCGCGAGATCATGCGCAACACGGCCGGTATCGGCGCGACCGCCGCTATCCTCGATATCGGCACCGAGGAGTTCGAGGAGCTCATCGAACAGAACATGAGCGGCGATATGCAGGAAGCGAACCTCAACGTCCTGCAGGACGCCTACGAGGCCGCCTCCGAACTCGATATCGACCACGACATCGAGGTTCCGGAGGGCTCTCACGACGAAGAGCAGGTCATTCTCTCGGGTTCTAACGCTATCTCCTACGGCGCGCTCGACGAGGGCTGTCGGTTCATCTCGGGCTACCCGATGACCCCGTGGACCGACGTCTTCACCATCATGTCCCAGCACCTGCCCGAGTTCGGCGGTATCTCCGAGCAGGTCGAGGACGAGATCGCCGCGGCGGCGCTCGCCCTCGGAGCCTCGCACATGGGCGTGAAGTCGATGTCGGGCTCCTCGGGCGGTGGCTTTGCCCTGATGTCCGAGCCGCTCGGCCTCGCCGAGATGACCGAGACGCCGGTCGTGCTGGTCGAAGCGATGCGTGCCGGTCCCTCGACCGGGATGCCGACCAAGCCCGAACAGGCCGACCTCGAACACGTCCTGTACACCTCACAGGGCGACTCCGCCCGCGTCGTGTTCGCGCCCGCGAACATCCGCGAGTGTTACACCCAGACTCGCTCGGCGTTCCGCATCGCCTACGAGTACCAGATTCCGTCCATCGTCATCTACGACCAGAAGATCCAGGGCGAGCTCCGGAATCTGCCGGCGAGCCACTTCGACGAAGAGGCAAACGCCGACCCCGGCTCGGTCCTCACCGAGGAGGAGATTCAGGACGCAGCCCACCACGCGTCGGGCAAGTTCCAGCGCTTCCTCCACGAGCCCGAGGACGGCTCGAACGTGAGCCCGCGCTCGGTGCCCGGCCAGAAGGACGGGCGCTACCTCGCGACCGGGAACGAGCACAACCCGTCGGGCCACATCAGCGAGGACCCCGACAACCGCATCGCCCAGATGGAACGTCGGCTGAACAAGCTCGACGACATCCGCGCGGACTTAGACGAGAACGCTTCCCACCAGACCTACTACGGCCCCGAAGACGCCGAGTACGGCGTCCTCGTCTGGGGGAGCCAGCAGGACACGGCCTTCGAGGCCGTCGACCGGCTCAACGAGAACGGCCACTCCGTCAAGGCGCTCGGCGTCTCCGACATGGCCCCGTATCCGGTCGAAGAGGTCTCCGAGTGGCTCGACTCCGTCGACCAGGCCTTAGTCGTCGAGATGAACGCCACGGCCCAGTTCCGCGGGCTGACCCAGAAGGAGATCGGCAAGTACGGCGACAAGATGTCGTCGCTCCTCAAGTACAACGGCAACCCCTTCGAGCCCGCCGAGATCGTCGACGGGTTCGAGTCAAGCATCAACGGCGAGGACCTCGCCGCGACCAACATGAAGTACCTGCCAGCGGCAGGTGACTAACCTATGAGTGCATTCAGCGCAATCGGAGACGACCGCGAGATAGACCGAGACGAGTTCACGCCAGGCATCGAGCCACAGGCCACCTGGTGCCCCGGCTGCGGGGACTTCGGTGTCCTGAAGGCGCTGAAACAGGCCATGCCGATGGTCGGCCGCAACCCCGACGAGGTCGCCCTCTTTACGGGTATCGGCTGTTCCGGGAAGCTCAACAGCTACTTCAACAGCTACGGCTTCCACACCATCCACGGCCGTTCGCTGCCCGTCGCCCGGGCCGCGAAGCTGGCCAACCCCGAAATCGAGGTCATCGCCGCCGGCGGCGACGGCGACGGCTACGGTATCGGTGGCAACCACACTATCCACACCGCTCGTGAGAACCACGATATGACCTATATCGTGTTCAACAACGAGATCTTCGGGCTGACCAAGGGCCAGACCTCGCCGACCTCGCCGAAGGGTCACAAGTCCAAGACCCAGCCACACGGCTCGGCGAAGTCGCCGATTCGACCGCTCAGCCAGCAGTTAAACGCCGGCGCGACCTACATCGCCCGCACGGCTGCGGTCAACCCCAACCAGGCCAAGGAGATCATCGCCGAGGCCATCGAACACGACGGCTTCGCACACATCGACTTCCTGACCCAGTGTCCGACCTGGAACAAGGACGCGAAACACTACGTCCCGTACACGGACGTCCAGCAGTCCGACGAGTTCGACTTCGACGTCTCGGACCGGGCGGAAGCCGCCGAGATGATGCGAAAGACCGAGGAGCGCCTCTACGAGGGCGAAGTGCTCACCGGTCGGATGTACATCGAAGACGAGCGCCCCTCCTACGGGGCCGAAAAGCGTGCTATCGGCGAGATGCCCGAGGAACCGCTCGCGGAGCGGTACTTCGACGAGGACGCCGAGTGGGAGCGGACCTACGACAACCTCCTCCAGCACCACAAGTAGCCCGGCCCGCTGTCGGGCCAGGACCGCCGTCCTCGGGGACGGTCCCCGGACGCGAAAACGGGGTTACGTATTCGGAACATATTTTTTCGCCCACGGCAAAGATTCGTCCATGAGTGTCGAGTCCACGGAGCGTCGTATCCTGTCTGTTCTCGAAGAGGACGCGCAGGCATCATACGCGGAGATAGCCGACCGGGCGGAGGTTTCCAAGCCCACGGTCCGCAAGTACATCAAGAAGCTCGAAGAGGAAGGCGTCATCGTCGGCTACTCGGCCGATATCGACCCGAAGAAGCTGTCGGGACAGTCCATCGCCATGGTCGGTATCGACGTCGCCAGCGAGCGCTACGTCGAGGCGACCCGACAGCTCTCGGACATCGACGCCGTCGAGTCGCTGTACACCTCCAGTGGCGACCACATGCTGATGGCGGAGGTGCGCGCGACCGACGGGAACTCGCTGGCCGCCGTCATCGAGGACGAGATACTCGAGCTCGACGGCGTGACCGCCGCACACCCCTCTTTCCTGCAGGAACGACTGAAGTAACGGGTTTTTAGACGCTCCGGACCCGAGGGTGCCTATGCCGTCTCGGTTGGTCGTCGGCGCCGGTTCGACGGCGAGAGCGATAATCGACGCAGTGAGTGACGACCAGCTTCGCGTGGTGACGACCGACGAGCACCGCGCCGAGACCCTCCGTGAGAGCGGTGTCTCCGTCACCGTCTCGGACGGTATCGACCGGGAGACGCTTCGCGACCTGGACGTCGCCCCGACGACGGTGGTCGTCGCCACCGACGAGCCGACCGCCGCTGTCGAGGCCGCCGAGACCGCCGCCGAACTGTTTCCCGACGCCTTTCTCCTCTGTTACAGCGGCTACGGGGCGACCGAGGCCCAGCGCGGTCGTCTGGGCGCCGTCGCCGACCGCGTGGTCGACGCCGAGACCGTGCTGACAGAACGACTGCAACGGAGCGTGGGTGAGGCGGGCGCCCGCACCCGCCAGCTCCAGCAGGTGCTCCGTGACATCGACGGCCACCTCGCGGTCGTCACGCACGACAACCCCGACCCCGACGCCATCGCGAGCGCCGTCGCGCTGGGCGAACTCGCCGCCCGGGCCGGCTGTGAGGTGTCGCTGTGTTACTACGGCGATATCTCCCACCAGGAGAACCGCGCGTTCGTGAACTTACTCGAGTACGACCTCGTGAACCTCGATAGCGAAGATGACGGGGCGCTCGAGGCCTTCGACGGGTTCGCGCTGGTGGACCACTCCCGGCCCGGCGTCAACGACCAGCTCCCCGAGGACCTCCCGATAGACGTCGTCATCGACCACCACCCGCCGCGACTGCCGGTCGAGGCTCGCTACGTCGACCTGCGCAGCGGCGTCGGCGCGACGAGCACGCTCCTCGTGGACTACTTCCAGCGCCTCGAGGTCGAACTGTCCGAACCTATCGCGACCGGCCTGCTCTTTGGCATCCGTGTCGATACCAGGGATTTCCGGCGAGAAGTGTCGGCCCAGGACTTCGAGGCCGCCGCCCACCTCGTCGGACGGGCGGACATGGCGGCGCTCCAGCGAATCGAAGACCCGAGCGTCAGCGGCGAGACGCTCGCCATCATCGGCCGGGCCATCGACAACCGGGAGGAAGCGGGCTCGGTGTTGCTCTCCTGTGTCGGCAAGCTCTCGGACCGCGACGCGCTGGCCCAGGCCGCCGACCGGCTGCTCGACCTCGAGGGCATCCACGCGACGATGGTGTACGGCGTCCTCGAGGGGACCATCTACATCTCGGCGCGGGCCCGCGGCGCCGATATCGACCTCGGCGAGGCCCTGCGGGACGCGTTCGGCCAGATCGGCTCCGCCGGCGGCCACGCCGACATGGCCGGCGCCCAGATAACGCTGGGCGTCCTCGACAGCGTCGACGACCGGGAGGAGTCGCTCCACGGCATCGTCAAGTCCGTCGTCAACGACCGCTTCCTCGATGCGGTCCAGTCCCGGTCTCACCGGCTGCTGGGTCGGATGGACGGCCGCACGGAGTTCGCGTCGGAGGGGTACACCGAACTGGCCCGACCGCACGTCGACGAACAGGATACGGCGTAGGCGAGTCTTTTTGCCACTCGCCGGGCAAGGGCCGGTGATGGCAGATTCGGGTCGGCCGACGGTCGGGGAGTATATGACGCGGGACGTCGCGACCGTCGACCTCGACGACACCGTCGCAGCGGTGGCGAAACGCATCGCCGAGAGCGACGACTTCAGCGGCTTCCCCGTCACCGACGGGCGACACGTCGAGGGCTTTGTCAGCGCCCGCGACCTCCTGCTGGCGGCGGACCACGAACCGATGTTCCGGGTGATGAGCGAGGACATCATCGTCGCCTCGCCGGAGATGGCCGTCCAGGACGCCGCCCGCGTCATCCTCCGGTCGGGCATCCAGAAGCTCCCGGTCGTCGACGACGCGGGCAACCTCGTGGGCATCATCTCGAACGCCGACGTCATCCGCTCGCAGATAGAGCGGGCGACCCCCGACAAGGTCGAGAAGCTCGGGCGGACGCTCGCGAACATCCACGACATCACCACCCACGACGAGCGGCGGATGGTCGACCTGGCCGCGCTCACGCCCACCCAGCCGACGGTGTACGCCGACGAGCTGGAGGGCCGGGTGTACGAGCTCGAGCGCGGGCTGGCCGAGCCGCTCGTCGTCATCGACAACGACGGCCACCTCTACCTCGCCGACGGCCACCACCGCGTGAAAGCCGCCGATCGACTCGACATCAGAGCGATGGACGCGAACGTCATCGTCCTCGACGAGACCGTGGAGCTGGGGATGGCGAAGACGGCCGCCGACGCCGGTCTCGAACGCATCACCGACATCGAGGTCGTCGACTACGCCCGTCACCCGCTCGTACAGACGACGGAGCGACTGCAAGACGGGGAGTAGCGTGACCCGGGCGCCTACGGCTCGCGAGTGTCGATGTGGTGGACTGCCTCGGGGGAGAGCAGCCGACCGGACGGGAGTTCCACCCAGCCGCTGGCGCGAATCCTGACGGGGCCTTCGTGTAACACGTCGTCTCCGGCCCGGTCGCCGTAGACGACGGCGGCGTCGTACTCGTCCTCGAACAGGTCCCAGAGCGAGCGCTTCGAGACGACCATATCAGGGACCCATGCCTGCCGGAAGCAAATATCTGTGGTGCTGTCGCCCCCGCGTTCGGCGACGACGACCAGAAATCTCTTGCGAACAGCTACCGTACCACATGGTATGTACGACGACGAGGAGCTCCGGGCGATACGGGAGGCAAAAGCCGACTGGGAGGACGACAGCCTCGGTCCGGCTATGGACGCCCACGGCGAGCGCCGCGAGCGCTTCGCCACGGTCTCGAACCTCGACGTCGACCGCCTCTACACGCCGCTTGACGTGGCGGATATCGACTACCAGGCCGACCTTGGCTTCCCCGGCGAGGAACCGTACACGCGGGGCGTCTACCCGACGATGTACCGGGGTCGCCAGTGGACGATGCGACAGTTCGCCGGCTTCGGCACGGCCGAGGAGACCAACGAGCGGTTCCACTATCTCATCGACGAGGGCCAGACCGGGCTCTCGACGGCCTTCGATATGCCGACGCTGATGGGACTGGACTCGGACGACGAGATGGCCGACGGCGAGGTCGGCAAGGAGGGCGTCGCCGTCGACACGCTCGACGACATGGACCGCCTGTTCGACGGTATCGACCTCGCCGACGTCTCCACTTCCTTCACCATCAACCCGAGCGCGCCGGTCGTCTACGCGATGTATCTGGCACTGGCCGACCGGCGGGGGGTCCCGCGCGAGCAGCTACGCGGGACCCTCCAGAACGATATGTTCAAGGAGTTCATCGCACAGAAGGAGTGGGTCGTGGGGCCCGACCCCTCGCTGAAGCTCGTCACCGACGTCATCGAGTTCGCGAGCCGGGAGACACCGAAGTTCAATCCGGTCTCGGTTTCTGGCTACCACATCCGCGAGGCGGGCGCGACCGCCGTCGAGGAACTCGCCTTCACGCTCGCCGACGGCTTCGCCTACGTCGAGGACTGTCTCGAGCGAGGTCTCGACGTGGACGACTTTGCCCCACAGCTCTCCTTCTTTTTCAACGCCCACAACGACATCTTCGAGGAGGTCGCGAAGTTCCGGGCGGCCCGGCGCATCTACGCCCGCGTGATGGACGAGTGGTACGGCGCCGAGGCAGCGGCGAGCAAGCGGCTGAAGTTCCACACCCAGACCGCGGGCCAGTCACTGACCGCCCAGCAGCCGCTGAACAACGTCGTCCGCGTGACCATCCAGGCGCTGGCGGGCGTGCTGGGCGGGACCCAGAGCCTGCACACCAACAGCTTCGACGAGGCGCTGGCCCTGCCCTCCGAGCAGGCTGTACGGGTCGCGCTACGCACCCAGCAGATAATCGCCGAGGAGTCCGGCGCGGCCGACATCGTCGACCCGCTGGGCGGGAGCTTCGCCGTCGAGGCGCTCACCGACGAGGTAGAACGGGACGCGATGGCCCACATCGACCACATCCGCGACGAGCTGGGCGACGGCTCGATGCGTGAGGGCGTGCTCGCGGGCATCGAAGACGGCTACTTCCAGCGGGCGATACAGGACTCCGCCTACGAGTACCAGCGGCGCGTCGAACGCGACGCGGAGGTCGTCGTCGGCGTCAACGCCTACACAGTCGAGGAAGCCCCCGAACCGGACGTGCTGACAGTCGACGAAGACGTCCAGGCTCGCCAGCGCGAGCGCCTGGCCGCCGTGAAAGACGAGCGCGACGACGACGCCGTGGCCGCGGCGCTGGCGGCGTTGCGGGCCACCGTCGACGCCGACGAGAACGTGCTGCCGGCCATCGTCACGGCGGTGAAAGCCGAGGCGACGATGGGCGAGATAATGGACGTGTTCAGGGACAGGTACGGCGAGTACCGGGAGAGTCTGTGATTACTGTGGCTCCCGACGGCCGGCCGCGTCGTCGGTCCGGCGCGAGACGTAGATGACGAGTCCGAGCAGCACACCGAGCCCGATGGCGATCGTGAGCATCCCGTACAGTGCCACACCGAAGGGCGTCGGTGGCAGGGCGATGACACCGAATAGCGCCGGCTGGAGGTTGTCCGGTCGAATCGTCCCCAGTATGAATCCCATCACGCCCGCGAGCGCGACGATGATGACGTAAATCTGGACGACGACCTTCTCGCCGGCGGTCTCGGCCACCTCGTCGGTCATACATCAGTTTGGGACGCGAGACGATTAGCCTTTTTCACTTCCGGTTCCAAGGGCACCCATGTCACAGAAGGAGCTGTTGTTTATAGTGTTATCAGGCATCGCTATCATGATGTTCATCACCGCTATCGTGCTGGTCTCCGGCGCGACGAGCTGACGCCCCAATTCTTATTTTCGCGCCACTCATCTGTGAAAGCCAATCCGGATGACAGCCGCCCCACTCGACCTCCACAAACGCGTTCGGTTCCCGTTGTTCGTACTCGTCGGGTTCGTGACCCTCGGCGCGGCCTACTACACCGGGACGACCGGCGACGCCGTGCCGCTGCTGGTGGCGTCGTCCGGCCTCGGCACACTGCTGGTGCTCACGACTGATTACGAGAAACTGGAAGACTGAACAGCAGGGGTCGTCAGTCGTCGGACTCGCCGTCGTCCGCAACCTGTCCACCGTCGGTCAGCGCCGACTGCTCCTCCTCGCCGCCGTCGGTGATCGCGGTTTCGAGCTTGCGGTCGTACCACTCCCACTCCTTGTCGAGCATCCCGTCTCGCTCGAGGTTCCACGGGTCGCCGTCCTCGATTTTCGGCCCTTCGAGCCACGACTGGACGAGGTTCCAGACGAAGATGAGCTGGCCGACCAGCAGGATGAAAGCGCCCACGGTCGCCAGCAGGTGGTACGTGCTGACCTGTGCCAGCGGCGCGATGGCGCCGTCGAACTGGTAGGTCGCGTACCGGCGGGGCATCCCCAGGTAGCCAAGCGCCAGCATCGCGAAGAACGTGAGGTTGGTCCCGATCATCGAGAGCCAGAAGTGGGCCTTCCCGAGTTTGCGCTGGTACATCCGGCCCGTGAAGACGGGGAACCAGTAGTAGATGCCAGCGAACACCGCAAAGCCGATAGCACCCATGACGATGTAGTGGAAGTGACCCACGACGTAGTAGGTGTCGTGCAGCACCAGGTCGACGGGGATAGCGGCGAGGAAGACGCCGGTGACGCCGCCGATGATGAAGTTCGAGACGAAGCCGATACAGAACAGCATCGGGCTCGTCAGGCGCAGTCGGCCGTTCCACATCGTGGTTATCCAGTTGAACGTCTTGACGGCGCTGGGTATCGCGATTGCCAGCGAGACCGCCATGAAGGAGGCCCGCAGTCGCGGGTCCATCCCCGTCGAGAACATATGGTGGGCCCACACGCCAAATGAGAGGACCCCGATAGCCAGCGTGGAGTAGACGACGAACTTGAAACCGAACAGCTTGCGGCCCGAGAACTTCGGCAGGATGAGACTCACGAGCCCCATCGGCGGCAACACGAGGATGTACACCTCTGGGTGGCCGAAGAACCAGAACAGGTGTTGCCACAGCAGCGGGCCGCCGCCCTCGACGGCGAAGAACGTCGTCGCGAGGTTGCGGTCCATAAGGAGCATGACGATAGCGCTGCCCAGCAGCGGGAAGGCAAAGAGGATGAGCGCCGACTGGGTGAGGATGGTCCACGAGAAGATGTCGAGGTTGGCCCAGCTGACGTCGTCACCGCGCTCGGTGAAGATGGTCGCGATGAAGTTGATGGCACCCATCGTCGCGGCGACCCCCGAGAGGTGCAGGCCCAGCAGCATCAGGTCGACGCCGGGGTTGGCCTGTTCGACCGACAGCGGCGTGTACATCGTCCAGGCGGTCTGTGCCGGCTCGATCATGTTCTCGGTGACGGGCGCGAGGAAGAAGCCGGCCCAGATGAGCAAGGCGGCGGGCGGGAGTAGCCAGAAGGCAATGGCGTTGATACGCGGGAACGCCATGTCGTCGGCCCCGATGAGCAGCGGGATGAAGTAGTTCGCGAAGGCCGCGATGATGGGTGTCCCGAAGAGGAACAGCATCGTGATACCGTGACTCGTCAGGATAGAGTTGTACGCGCTCGTCCCCAGTATCGCCCCGCCAGGGACGATGAGCTGGACGCGGATGAGCATCGCCATGATACCGCCGACGGCGAAGGCGATGATGCCGTACAGCCCGTACAGCAGCCCGATGTCCTTGTGGTCGACAGTGGTCAGCCAGCGGATGAGTCCCGCGGGTTTCTCGCGGTTGAGGACGGCGGCGTCCTCACCGGTCGCGGTCCCACCTCCGGCCAGCGGCGTGTACGACCGCCAGTTCTCGATGCGCGTGAGTGCGGCGATGATGCCGACGAGGAGGACGGCCATCAACCCCGTCAGCACTAGATCTCCTACAGCCATAGACGCACGTCAGGACTGAGTGATAATGAAAGGGGCGGTTCCGGCGGCCCGTCCCGGGGTCGTTACGCCTCGGGAAGTTCGTCGTCGTCGGACTCCAGCTCGGATTCCTCGGCCTCGTCGTCGAGGGTGCCGGTCGTCGCGTTGGGTTCCTCGATCGCGGCGTGTTCGGCGCTTTCCTCCGCGCCCTCGATGGCTCGACCGGCGTAGTACGTGAGGACGGCCAGCAGGAGAAACATCGAGACCATCAGCGAGAACTGGAGCCCGCTGAAGACGGGGTCGAGCCCGAACGGGTTGAACACCGCGAAGGCCCCGATGAAAAAGAGGATGATACCGAGCGGGATGACGTTGACAGTGAGATCGAGCAGCGTCTCCTTTTCGAACCCGAGCAGTGGCATATATCAGGGCTTTCGGCGTGGGTCGGTAAATAGGCTGTTGGTTTCTCTCAGACCTTCGTCTGCTCCATGACGGAGCCGACACCGCCCATCGCGACCATGACGACGCCCGCGACGGCGACGGCGACGAGGCGGGTGAGAACCGGTCCGTCCCCGATGTTCGCGACGGTTATCGACGACATCGGGATGTACGCGACGGCGAGGGCCGCGGCGACGATGGCCAGCACGACGCCGACACCCACCAGCGTGGGCCACGGCCGGGTGACGTAGCCCGACTCGGTGAGGATGCCGGCGACCGAGCCACCGAAGAGGATGAGACCGAAGACGGCCACCGGAAACAGGCCGATGAAGACGCCGATCTCCGAGAGGACAAGCCCCAGCGCGACGAACACCGGCCACGGACTCGCCGTCCGGTACTGGTCGCTCAGTCCGGGTTGCTCTTCCATACCCGTCGTTGGGCGTGACACGTCTTAGGCCCATCGGACTCGACTGCCGGCAGTCGCGCCTCGTGTTCGCGCGGCGTCAGACGTGGCACAAACTATTTGTCTGCGATGCGGCTTGGTGAAGGTAATGAGTATGCGTACCGTAGAGCTAGTATCCGAGTGGGACTCGGTGCCCTTCAGCGGCGGGTACGGCGGGCTCCAGTCCCTCTCCGACCAGGGTTTCTCCGGTGTCGTCACGACCGGCCCCACACAGCTGTTCATGCTGAACGGCACCGCTGTGGGCGTCCTCGACGGGGATATCGAGGCGTTCGACGGCACCGACGGCACCGCGCGGGCGGCGCCCCACGACGCCTTGCCCCTGCTCGTGGTGATGCAGGACCGGGCCGAGGGGCCGCGGGCACAGTACTACACCGAGGACACGCCCATCTCCGAGGTCGACCGAACGCTGAAAGACGGGAACTTCACCGGGTTCGTCGAGCTCTCGGAGAACGTCCTCTCGGGGGACTACTACATGGTCTACCACCAGGGTCGCTCGATGAGCGTCGCCTGGGTCGGTAACTCCCAGAAGCTCATCACCGACGAGGAGGCCTTCGAACAGGCCGACGGCGAGGTCGGCATCTACCAGGTCATGCCGGCCGACATCGAGCCCGTCGAGATTCCCGAGCCGTCCGAGCCGAGCCCATCGGCCGACGCCGCTGCCGGGACAGCGGCCACGTCGACAGACGACGGGACTGAACACTCGGACGACCCAGCGGGTGGGGAGACCGGGACGCCGACGCCCGACGGCGCGGCCGACGACGAGACAGCGGACCAGACAACCGAAGTCGATTCGCCGTCGTCGGACGAGCGTGCCGCCGCTGGGAGCGACCACGCCGAGGCGAGCGACGCCGCCGGAGCCGGAACGGTGTCTGCCACTGACGCCGCCGAGCCAAAGAGCGGCGCTGGCGGCCCGCCCGGGTCGAAAGCGGCCGGCGCGAGTCAGGGCACAGCGGTGGACCAGCAACGGCGTGAGGCAGCCGGAGCGACCGAGCGAGGGACCGCCACAGACGAGAGGGAGCGCGAGACGACGGCGGCCGAGTCCGCGGCGCCGACGACAGACGAACCCGAGCCCACAGAGCCGGCGATAGACGAAGCCGAGTCCGCGGAACCGGCGACAGACGACCCCGAAACGGCGGAGCCGGCGACGAGGGATGCCGGAGTGGCGGAATCCGCCACGGAGACGACCGAGCCAGCGGGCCCGTCCTTGGACCGAACTGCACAGACCGAGGCGACCCAGACGAACCGGTCCGAGGCGCCGGCGACGACCGAAGGGGGCGAGGACACAACGGTTGGGGACCTCGAAACCCGCTCGATTCCGTCTCTCGACCCCGAGCGGTCGAGTTCCACGCCGGAGGCGACGACCACGACAGCAGTGGCGTCGTCCACGTCGAAACCGTCCCAGTCGAACGCGTCACAGTCGTCCCAGTCGACGTCGAACCAGCAGTCCCAGTCGAACGCGTCCCAGTCGACGTCGTCCCAGAAATCCCAGAGACAGCAATCGTCGGCCACCGGGCAGACGCAGGCCGAGGGAGGGTCGACGGCGTCCGGCGAGCCCCAGTCGGCGCCGTCGCCGGAGCTAGAGGCGGAACTGGAGAAACGCGACGCCGAAATCGCGGAACTGGAAGGGGAGATACGCGACCTCTCGACGGAGAACGAGGAGCTGGCCGCCGAGCGCGACCGGCTGCTCGGCGAACTCGAGGACGCACGGGCGGAGATACAGCGACTCGAGGAGGAGCTGGCGGCCGCAGGCGGGCCCACGCCGAGCGGCGAGACGCTCTCGCCCGCGGCGGCCATCGACGGGACGAACCTCTTCGTCCGGTACCACTCCAAAGGAGAGGCCACGCTGGAGAAGGCCCAGAACGGGAGCGCCGACAGAGCGGCCGTCGAGGAGAACCTCCGCCTGGAGCACCACACCCAGTTCGACGCCGCGGACGCCGTCGTCGACGGTGAGGCGTTCGAGGCGTTCCTGCAGGACAGCATCCAGTACCGCTTCGTCGACTGGCTCGTCCGCAATCTCCTCTACGAGATACGCGACACCGGCCACGAGAGCGCGATGGGCGTGCTCTACGACGCCCTGCCGAAGGTCGACCGCGCCGAACTCAACGGGAAGGTGTCGGTCACCTACACCGAGGACGGCCAGGAGCACCGCTCACAGGAGACCTTCGACGTGGTCGTCCGCGACCGGATGGGGAACCCGCTCGTCGTCGCCAACATCAACGACTCCCGCCAGCCCGCGACCGAGGGCCAGATGACCGACATCGTCCGCAACGCAGAGCGGGTCGGGAACGCCTCGGACTCGCTCGCGGCCGCCTTCCTGGTCACCAGCAGCTTCTTCGAACCGGAAGCGCTGGAGACAGCCAAGGAAGCGACCTCCAGTGGGCTGTTCAGCCGCGACAAGCGCAAGAGCTTCGTCAACCTCTCGCGGAAGGGCGGCTACCACCTCTGTCTGCTCGAAGCGCGAAACAAGGAGTTCCACCTCGCCGTGCCGGAACTCTAGAACAAGACGTTAGCTCTCTATCTCTGCGGCGTCGTCGATCTTCATTCCTTCGAGTTTGTCGATGATCTCGTCGATCTTCTCGTCGAGGTCGTCGACGAACTCGCCGGTCTGTTCTGTGGTAATAGCGCCCTGACTGGAGGGCTCGATGAGGTTCTCCTCCTCGAGGACCCGCAGGGAGTAACGAACTTTGTGGTGAGGGTAGCCCGTCTCGTTGGACATCTTCACGATACCGATAGGCTCGTTCTCTATTACCATGCGAAGCACCTGCAGATGGCGCTCCAGCATGTCGACTTCCTTCTCAAGCCTGTCTATCATGGCAATTGTTAACTTGTGTTGGGTGGGTTTAAAAGTTACCCTCGTACACCCGACCTTGCCGGTTTCACGGTACAGAGGCGGGCCCCTTAAAGCCGTCGTAAGGATTCACATGGGGCGTGTTGGCGTACGCGAGCGGGCGGCGCGTGCACCCGGTGGAGAGCGGTTCCGTCCCGTGGTCGTGGCCGACTGGCGCTCGAACGGCGACCACTGTGAGACCGTAATCTGTTTATCATGGTGGGCGGAACGTCCGGTGATGACCGTAACCATCGTCGGCTCGCAGCTCGGCGACGAGGGCAAGGGCGGCATCGTCGACCTGTACGGCGACGACGTGGACGTCGTCGCGCGGTACCAGGGCGGCGACAACGCCGGCCACACCGTCGTTCACGAGGGGGAGACCTACAAGCTCTCTCTCGTCCCGAGCGGAGCCATCCGCGGCAAGGTCGGCGTACTCGGCAACGGGTGTGTCGTCAACCCGCGAACACTGTTCGACGAGCTAGACACACTACAGGAGCGCGGTCTGGACCCGGACGTGCGTATCGCCGAGCGCGCGCATATCATCTTCCCGTTCCACCGCGTGCTCGACGGTATCGAAGAGAAGGTCAAGAGCGAATCCGACAGCGAGGTCGGCACCACGGGCCGGGGTATCGGCCCGACCTACGAGGACAAGGCCGGCCGCCGGGGTATCCGGGCCGGCGACCTGCTGAACCCCGATGTCCTCAGGGAGCGACTGGAGTACGTCGTCCCGCAGAAACGCGCCGTCGTCGAGGACGTCTACGGCATGGACGTCGAGGACCTCGAGAACCCCGAAGCGCTCGATGTCGACACGCTCTACGAGGAGTTCAGCGAGTACGGCGAGCGATTCGTCGAGGAGGGGATGACCGTCAACGCCAGCGTCTTCCTCACCGAGAAGATGGCCGAGGGCGAGAACGTGATGCTGGAGGGCGCCCAGGGGACCACCATCGACATCGACCACGGGAACTACCCCTACGTCACCTCCTCGAACCCGACCGCCGGCGGCGCGACCACGGGCACCGGCCTCAGCCCCGGCGTCGTCGGCGGCGGCGAAGTCGTCGGTATCGTCAAGGCCTATCTGACCCGCGTCGGTAGCGGGCCCCTACCCACCGAACTGGGCGGCGTCGTCGGCGACACGCCCGGCTACGAGGAGCAGGGCGAAGGCGAAAACGAAGACCTCGCGACCCAGATTCGCGAGGAGGGCGGCGAGTACGGTACGGTCACCGGTCGCCCGCGACGGGTCGCCTGGCTCGATATGCCGATGCTGCGCCACGCCGCACGTGTCTCGGGCTTTACCGGCCTCGCAATCAACCACCTCGACGTGCTGGCCGGACTGGACGAGGTCGAGGTCGGTGACGCCTACACGCTCGACGGCGAGGAGCTGCACACGCTGCCCGCGACCACCGAGGAGTGGGGCCGCTGTGAAGCGTCCTACCGGACCTTCGACGGCTGGCCCGAGGTCGACTGGGCCGCGGCCGCGAGCGAGGGGTACGAGGCGCTGCCGGAGAACGCACGCGCGTACGTCGAGTACATCGAGGACGAACTGGACACACCGGCCTACGCCATCGGCGTCGGGCCCGGCCGCGGCGAGACCATCGTCCGCGAGCGACCCTTCTGACCGGTTATCGGTCCAGCACCTGGTCTTCGATATCTTCGACGGCTGACAGCACCGTGGTCCGGTCCTCGTCGGCGACGCCCGCCGCGGCGAGTGCGTCCTCGAGGTGCCCGGCTACGGCCTCGAAATCCGACTCGTCGAGGTCGAGGTGGGCGTGGGCCTCCCGCATATCTCGTCCGTCGTAGTACTGGGGGCCGCCAGCGACCATCGTGATGAACGCCTGCTGGTGCTCACGAAGCTGTGCCATGTCCATGTCCTCGAAGTACCCGGCCAGCGACTCGTCGTCGAGCACCCGGTCGTAGAAATCGTCGACGACGGCCTCGATTCCCTGAGCGCCACCCAGCCGCTCGTACAACGTGTTGCCCATGATTTCATCTGTGCTTCCGCGGATTAAAATCTGGGGGTCGTGAGGGTAGCGGCACGCTTTTGAGGCCGCCGACCCCACCAGCGGGTATGAAAGAGGACCTGATGGACATCATCTGCTGTCCGCTGGACAAACACGACCTCGAGCTCGACGTCTCGGAACGCGACGGCGAGGAGATTCTGGCGGGGCAACTCACCTGTACGGAGTGCGGTGAGCACTTCCCCATCGAGGACGGCATCCCGAACCTCCTCCCGCCGGACATGCGGGAAGAAGCGCCCGCGTAACCGCCTGCATCTTTTTCTTTCACCGCCGCCCACTGTCTAGGGTGTCCGACGCCCTGACAGTCCACGTCAATCGGGAGTCGCTCCACGGCCTCTCGGTCCCCGACAGCTTCGCGGCCAGCGACAGCTTCGACGTGGTGCTGGTCAACCACGGCGAGTCGGCCCACGTGCATCTCCATCTCGACGATTCGCTCTCCGAACAGGCCGCCGTCGAGGCCCCGAACCACCACGTCGAGGGCGACGGGGAACGACGCGTCCGGGTGACACGCACCGGCGACGGCACGGCCCGCGGGAACCTGAAGGTAGTCACCGCCTACGGTGCGACGACCCGCCTCGTCGACGTGGAACTGACGGAACCGGACGGCGGCGACGAACCGGTCGAAGTGGGCGAAGAACTGAGCAGGCCACAGACGCGGACCGAAGGCCGACAGCTCCCGTCGATCGGTCCGGTACCGCTCGGGCCCCTGCTGGCCGCGAGCGGGGCTGCCGTCGGGCTCGCGGTCGGCGCCGCGGCCGTCTCGGGAAGCGTCGTCGTCGCAGTGGCCGTGGTCGGTATCGCGCTGTTGGCAGTCGGTGTCCTCGCGGTACTGCTCGCGAAACGGGGCTAGTCGTCGGTCTCGACGCCCGTGAGGTTCCCCTCGTCGTCGAACAGCTTCGCCCGGAGAAATCGGGTCCGGTAGCGGTTCGCGCCGTCGTAGACGTCGGCCTCGCGGATGTCGTCGGCCCGGCCGTCGGCGACGGCGTCGATGATATCCTCGACCTGCTCTTTCTCGCTCGGCGTCAGCTCGAACTCGTAGGTCTGGGCCTGCTCGCCCTCCAGTTTGGTCCACTGGCGGGCCGCGGCGATGACCAGCGAACACGGCTCCCGGCAGGGGAACGCGCCGTCTCCTCCGTCGACATCGAGCGCCGTCTCCTCGTCGTAGTCCCACTCGCGGCGTTTCAGACACTGGGAGTCGTCACAGCAGGCCTCCGCGACCCAGTTGACGTGTTCGTACCCCTCGCCGCGGTCCCAGGTGCGGACGACGCCGTAGATGCCGGTCTGTCGGGAGACGGTCTCGTGCCAGTGGTCGACGTCCAGGGTCCCCTCGCGCTCGCGGTGCCAGTTCTGGACCGTCGCCGGGTAGAAGGCGTGGACGGCCTCGACGACGTCCGCGGGCGCGAGTTCGGGGAACTGCCAGCCGGTCTGGAGCGACGGGGCGGTCTTCAGCGGGCGGTAGTCGCCGTCGTCGTCGTGCTTGGCGATGTCGCGGGCGTCGAAGGGGTCCTCGTGCGCGTCGAGTTCCGCGGCGGGCGTCGCGGCGTCGTCGACGTGGCACAGGTCGTAGCTTCGGCCGGCGTCCCCGTCCAGCGAGACGGTGAGGCGTAACTGCCCCCACTCGGTCGCCAGCCCGTCGGCGAGCGCGTCGTAGCGCTCCGGAACCGACTGTTCCTCGGCGCCTTCGAGCCAGCGGAGGAAGGCCCAGCGGGCGTCCGTCTGGGGGGCGACCGCGTGCCAGAAGTACCAGTTCCCGACGTGGGGGTCCTCGGCCGCGGTCTCGCGGAGGGCGGCCTCGTCGAGCCCGCTGGCCGCGTCGTCGGGTGTCTCGAACGTGTAGCCGTCCTCGGCGGCCTCGACGCGGAGGCCGTCGAAATCGATACCGTCCGGCGCGGTAGCCACCAGCGCGTCCACCGGGTCCTCGTGCATACCGGAACACAGGACTCGCGTGAAAAAAGCTAGCCGGTTCGGACGGGGCTTGCCGCCACTCCGTGCGCCGGTCGCCCCGTGTCAGTCGCCCGCGGCCGACCCCGCACCGCTCTCGCCGCGGACCTGCTCGATGGCGGCGCTGACGTCGGCGCCGGCGTCGGCCGCCCGCTCCAGCACCACGTCGGCCATCAGCGGTTCGGTCCCGACGGCGCCGGCGTACCAGATGTCGTGGCCGTCGACCGTCTCGGGAACGCCCCAGCCGTCGCGATAGTCCTCACACAGCCCCATGTCCTCGGGGATGTCCTCCTGGGTGTGGTAGCCGTCGGCGACGAAGAGCGGGACGACGACGATATCCTCGCTCTCGAAGAAGTCGGTGACGTCGTCGACCTCGGGGTCCTCGTCCATGAACAGCGCTTTGACCTCGTCGAAGCGGTCCATCTCGGCGATGCGGTCGGCGTGGTACTCGATGGCCTTCGCGGAGTTCTCGTTGCGTTCGGTGCCGTGGCCGACCACGGCGAGGCCGAAGCCACCGTCGGACGGAGTCCGACGAGCCTCCGAGTCGCCGGACTCGGAGACCTCGCCCACGTCGGGGTCGCCGGTCACCGACTTCGCGCGCTGGACGATGACGTCGCTCATCGAGTCGTGGGTGCCGACGGGTCCGCAGTAGTGGACGGTCTGGCCGGTGTCCTCGGCGGTCAGCGTGGCCGAGTTCGCGCTGGTGCCGTCGGAGTCCCACAGTTCGGGCTCCCACTCCGCTAAGCGGAACTCCCGCGGGATGACCTGCTCGGTGAAGTACCCTTCCGAAATAAAGAGCGGCACCAGATACACCTCCTCGGCGTCGACCGTCCGGAGGGCCTCCCGGAAGTGCGGTTCCTCCTTCCAGAAGGACTCTCTGACTTCGCTGAACGCGCCGGTCGCGCGGATGGTGTCCGCGTGTGCAAACGTCGGCGTGCTCGACTCGGCGTTCAGGTGCGAGCCGTGGGCGGCGATGACGAGCGCTTGGTCCATACGAGCGGGTTAGGACGAATCAACCTTAGGGGCTTCGCCCCAGATGCGCGTCGAACGTGGCGCGACGTGTGTCTCACGCCGGGTCCTACTCGCGCTCTATCTCCGTCACGTGGCGCTTTCCGAGCGACGCCGATTCGACCAGTCGAACCCCGAGTTCGTCGGCCAATCGCTCGTCGGCGTCCTGTACCGTGCCCGTCGTCGCGAGCAGTACGGTGTCGGTGCCGGCAGCGCCCCTGACGACGTCGCAGTGTTCGATACCGCTCCTGACGGTGCCGTCCTCCGGGCTGTGGACGACGATACCGACCAGTTCGCCGCCGTGGTCCGCGAGCAGGTCGAACGGGCCCGCCGCCGCCTCGCGGACCGACCAACCGGCCTCTGCCAGCACACTGGTGACCATCTCCGTCACCGCCTCGATGGTCGGCGGGTCCGTGGTATCGCGCAGCGTCTCCACGTTACGGAGTCGAACCCCGAGATCTGCGGCCAGCCGCGCGTCGGATCCCCGAACCGTGCCGGTCGTCGCCAGCATCACGGTGTCGGTCCCGGCCGCCCCGGTAATCGCCTCGCAGCGCTCGATGTCGCTCCGGTCGATACGCCCGTCGTCGGGGCAGTGAACGACGACACCGACCAGTTCGTCAGCGCGCTCGGCGAGGAGGTCGAACGGGCTCTCGGGCTTTGCACCCCGGGCCCGCCAGTCGGTCTTGGCGAGCGCCTGCAGAATCTCGTCTATCGCGCGCTCGCCGTCCGGTCTGTCGGGCCGTTCCAACCTCGACGACGTCTCGGCTCCCGCGCCGGCGGTGTCGGTTCGCTCGCCCCGTCCGCGCCCCGACTCCGCGAGTGCGGGTATCAGCTCTGCGACCTGGTCGCGCTCGAACGACTTCGCCGAGTCGACCGTGGCGTCGACCAGCCCCCGTATCGACCGCGTGGCGGTGCGTACGCGACCGACCGTCTGGGCCGTCTCGCTCCGGTCCCGGAGATAGTCGGCCACTTCGGCGAGTCCGTCGGCGGCGGTGGGAATCCCCCACGTCGGTCCGTCGGCGCGCTCGATGGTCAGCTGCCCCGTCCGGTGGTCCCTCGTCGTCGCCACCGCCGTTATCGCCGCGATGTCGAGTGTGTGCTGCTGGTCGCCGCCCACCTTGCCGACCAGCGCGATAACCCGTCGGTCCGTGACGACCACGACGGTCTGATACCGGCTGTCCGGGACCACGTGACTGGTGGTTCCGTCCCGTATCGCGATACCTTGCTTCTGATTCGTCAGGACGAATTGCACCGTCTCCGCGTCCCTGACGGCGTCTATCGCCGGCCGGTCCGCGAGATACTCGCCGGCCCCAAACCCGTCTTGCACGGTGTGCGTGAGCACATCCGGCAGTTCGCCGTCTCCGGTTGTTACGTTGATAATCTGCCCCACAGCGTTCACCCCACTCGACAGTCGACTGCCTGTCCAGTTGTGTTCGGTTCCACGTTGGACGGTCTCCAAGAAAAAACTTCGCTAATCTCGAAGCGACGGCCCCGAACGCTTGCGCTGGTGCCGACGACCGTCCGGACGAGTAACAGTCGCGGCCACCCTGCCGTGGCCGGACCGACGTCGGCCATACTTTTCACCCCCGCTCACCGATGATGGTCCATGTCACTCGCCGCCGCCACGCGCGAGGCCGTCCGCGAGCGCCCGTTCCTCTACGACGCGCTCCGGGCCGGCGTCGTCAACTACACCGCCGCCGCCAGAACGCTCGACGTCGAGGGCGACACCGACGCCGTCGCCACCGCCCTGCGGCGCTTCGCCGACGAGCTGGGAGACGAGTCCGTCCACGAGAACGAGGCCCGCGTCTCGATGCACAGCGGGCTGGGTCGCGTCGACGACGGCGACGCCGTTCTCTCAGTCGGCGACACTCGCCTCAGCGAGCGGGCCGGGTCGCTGACCGGTATCGTCGCCAGCGGCGACGTCTCGCCGGCGGCGCTCGGTGACGTGCTCGGTCGACTGCGCGCGGCCGATATCGCCGCCGAAGCCGCCGGCGTCGGCGACGAGACCCTCGTCGTGGTGGTCGAACGACGCGACGGCCCGGACGCGCTCCGCGTCGTCGAGGGCGCCGTGGGCCGGTAGCCGAGCAGACGAACCACACGCCTCGTTCCGACGCCTTCAAGCGGCCCGATAGAGAGAAAACAGGTAATGACGCTGCGCGTGACGAACACGCTGACCGGCGAGACAGAGCCGTTCGAGCCACGCGACCCGGACTCGGTGTTGCTGTACTACTGCGGCCTCACCACGTCGGACCCGCCCCATCTGGGCCACGCCCGCGGGTGGGTCCACGTCGACGTAATCGCTCGCTGGCTGGAGTGGCTCGGTTACGACGTTCGCCACGTCGAGAACTTCACCGACGTCAACGAGAAGATCGTCGCCCGCGTCGGCGAGGACGGGTCGAGTGAGGCCGACGTCGCGCGCCACTACGTCAAGCAGGTCATCGAGGACATGCGCTCGCTGAACCTGTCGCGGGCCGAGGTGTACCCGCGCGTCTCCGAACACGTCCCCGAGATTATCAGCCTCGTCGAGCGCCTCGTCGAGGGCGGCCACGCCTACGAGGTCGACGGTTCGGTGTACTTCGACGTGACCAGCTTCGAAGACTACGGCGAACTATCCGGCCAGTCCGTCGAGGACCTCGAGTCACAGGGCGAGGCGACCGGCGAGAAACGCCACCCGGCCGATTTCGCGCTGTGGAAGGCCGGCGGCGTCGCCCCCGAGGACATCGCCGACCATCGGCACCCGGAGGCCGCGCCCGCCGAGGACGCCTGCGAGACGGCCCAGACGTGGGCGTCGCCCTGGGGCGAGGGGCGGCCGGGCTGGCACATCGAGTGCTCTGCGATGTCGATGGCCCACCTGGACGAGACAATCGACATCCACGTCGGCGGCCAGGACCTCGTCTTCCCCCACCACGAGAACGAGGTGGCCCAGAGCGAGGCCGCGACCGGAAAGCAGTTCGCCGACTACTGGCTCCACGTCCGCCTGCTGGAGACGAAAGGCGAGAAGATGTCCTCCTCGCTGGGGAACTTCTTCACCGTCAGCGAGGCGGTCGACGAGTTCGGCCCGGACGTCCTTCGAACCTTCCTGCTGTCGACGGCCTACACCTCCCGGGCCACCTTCAGCGAGGAGACCATCGGCGAAGCGGGGGAACGCTGGGAGCGCCTCCAGCGGGGGTACGAGCGCGCCGTCGCGGCCTGCGACGACGTCGACGCCTACGCCACCGTCACCCACGGGGCGTTCCGGAACGCGGTCACCGAGTCACGCGATGCCTTCGAGGCGGCGATGAACGACGACTTCAACACACGCGAGGCGACGACGGCGCTGCTCGACCTGACGGGGGCGGTCAACGCCTACGTCGACGACCACGAGGAGTACGACTACGGCGCGCTCCGGCGGGCCGTCGAGACGTACGAGGAGTTCGGCGGCGGTATCCTGGGCCTCGGCTTCGGTGACGCCGGCGAGGGCGGCGACGTGTCGCTGGCGGGCGACCTCGTCGAACTCGTCCTGGGGGCCCGCGAGGACGAGCGTGCGGCGGGTAACTACGAGCGGGCCGACGAGCTGCGTGACGAACTCGAAGCGCTCGGCGTCGAGGTGCAGGACACCGACGAGGGGCCGACGTATCGTCTCGGCGACAGCGGGTGAGCGGGGGCACCCCCGGTCTGCCGGGGGGTTTCGCTCACGCGTATAGCCACGAAACTTATAAACGAAGAACCGGGTTGTGCTGGTATGCGACGTGTCATTCTGACCGCAGTTGTCGCGTTGCTGGTCGTCTCTTCGGGGTGTGTCGGGCTGATAACGGGCGAGACGGTAGAGTTCGAGGCCAGCGAAGCGCCGGCGGACGATAGCTCGCTGGAGTCGACCGGCTACGAGGCCAACACCTCCTCCGAGCGCAACGTCACCCGGGACGTCACGTTTCTGGGCCAGGAGCGGACCATCCGCATCGTGAACCGGGTGAACCGGTACACCAAGAACGGGACGCTGGCGAACGCGACGGGCAACGAGACGCTGACCCGTGCCGTCGAGAGAGGGCGGACCGACGTGACCACCGTTCCGGACCTCGCACGCTTCGTCGTGCTCTCGACGCCGGGGGCGAAAGTGCTCGGCCAGACGCTCAATCCCGCAGCGAGCTGGTCCAACGAGCGAATCTTCGAGGAGGTCGCCGATCAGACCGGACAGCTGAACAACCTCGATAATGACGGCAGCCGGACGGCGGAGTCGCTGGGCGAGGAGCGCAACGTCACCGAGTTCACCGCGACGACCGATATCAAGGGCCGCGAGGTCGACGTCCGGGCCCACGTCGTCAGCTTCGAACACGAGGGCGACGTCATCATCGCCGTCGGCGTCCACCCCGAGGAGATGGGCGAGGAGAACAACGTCGACGAGCTGTTCGAGGGTATCGAGCACGGCGGGAACTGACGCCGCCGGGCTTTTTTCAGGCGACTACACCAGCGCGTAGATCATCAGCAGACAGAAGTAGACGAGGACGAGCGCGCCCAGCGCTCGGAGTCTGAAGTTGCCCAGCGCCGACTCCTCGTCGTCGTGGGCCGCCCGGAACGCCGCGACTTCCCCGTCGTCGAGCTGTGCCGGGTGGTCGAGCCCCCGATGCAGGGCGAGCCACTCCTCGCGGGCGAAGGGGCGCCCGCAGTAGCGACACTCGTAGCCCTCGGCGTCTTCGGGAACGTCGTAGTCGTCGGTCATAGGTAGGGGAGTGGCACCTCCGGACGGGAGATGACCCACAGGCTCGTCATCGTGTAGAAGACCATCACGGCGATGAAGGGGTACTGCGAGCGGACGGCCTGCAGTCGCGAGGGGAACGCGTCGTAGGCCGCGGCGTGGGCCACCCAGATAGCGACCAGATGGCCGACGACGACGGCGGCGATACCGACGCCGCCGAACCAGCCCGGCGGCTCGTAGATGGGCACTGCGCCGGGGTCCGAAAGCGGCGACAGCAGCGCCACCCACAGCGCCGGCGCGAGTACGAGGAAGTAGCCCAGGTAGTGCGCGAGGTGGTACCCCGCGGCGATGGCCAGCAACGGCGGGGCGAAGCGCTCGGCGAGGGTCGCCTCGTCGAGGTAGGTGTCGGCGGCCCGGCGGCTCAGCCCCACCGCGAACCAGTACGCCCCGAGGAAGAGCCCGAACCCGGCGGCGAGCGCGAGGGGGTAGAGGAGCTCTGGCGGGAGGCCGGCATCGACCAGCGGCATCGTCAGGTCGGTAAAGGCGGGCGTCACGACGAGGCCGTCGAAGGTGGTCCCCCACAGCAGGGCGACGACAAAGGCCACCTCGTCGCGGCCGTCGACCAGCCGCGGCGTCGAGAGGTCCATCCCCGGCAGGCGAAGCCGGAGGCTCCCGTCGGCCCAGCCGATAGGCGCAACCCGTCCGTAGTAGCGGAAGACGCGTTCGACCGGGTCCGCCTCGGCGAACCACGTCTCGCGGCCGAAGACGACGGCACCGGCGAGCGTCAGGCCGCTGTAGCCGACGATGGCCGTCGCCAGCAAACGCGGGTCGTCGGCCAGCGGACTGACGACTTCGAGCCAGATGAGCGCCAGCAGGCCAACGACGCTGGGCCAGGCGCCCACGCGGTCGGGGTAGGGCCGGTCCAGCGACGGCAGGACCAGCGCGATGGTATCGAGCGGGTTCAGCGCCCGCCAGGTGTTACCGATGAGATACGCCGTCATGGCCAGCCCGGCCCACCAGCCCACCCACACCAGCAGGATTGCGAGGTTCGTCTGCGGGGTCGTCGGCCCGAGAAAGCCGATGACGAGGACGGTCACGTAGCCGGCGAGGCCGACGGCGCGGGCGAGCAGCGCGGGGAGCCGCGAGTCGCCCACTGTCAGCGGGGTCCCCCAGTCGTGGATACGGTCGATGAACGCGCGGTCGGTGACGAACGAGGCCAGCAGGAACGAGGCCCCGACGGCGGCCCCGCCCGTCGAGAGGAACAGCCAGGTGGGGACCGTGATAGACTCGCGGCCGCCCCCGGCGAGGCTGCCGCCGTGGGCCGAGGCGGTCCCGACGGCCAGTGCCAGCGACAGCGCCCCCGCCAGCCAACCGACGACGCGGCGTCGACGCGTGGTCATCAGCGGCCCTAGGAGCCTCGGGCCCGTGTAGCTTCCGAATCGGTGTGGTGTGGAGTCCCGAAGCCCGCTCCACTACGAGGAATCTCACTGCGTTCGATAGTTCGCCCTCCCCGCCTGCTTCACGGCTCGCTGGGCTCGCCGTTCCGCCTCGAGGTATCTCCCTTCGTCGTCGGGCGGCTGTGCCGCCCGACTGCCTGCGGGACCGGAGGTCCCGCTCCGGTCGATACCTCGCCACCAATGGGATGGGCTTTTGATACTCCGTCCGTAAGGGGCGGATATGAGCACATCCGACGAACACGAGGGGGGACACGAACACCACCTCCCGGCGACGGAAGACTGGCCACACGGCTTCGGCGAGGCCAGCTGGTGGCCCTTCATCACGGCTATCGGCGGGTCGGGGATATACATCGGGGCGGCGCTGTTCGTCCTCTCGATGGGCGAATCGGCGCTCGTGAGTACGAACATCGGCGCGGGCGTCACGGTCGGCAGCATCGGCCTGTTCCTGGCCGGTATCTACGGCTGGCTGTACCACGCCTTCGTCGTCGACTTCTGGGAACGGGGCACCGACCATCACTCCGGACGCACGCTGAAGTTCGCGATGTTGCTGTTCCTGGGCTCCGAGGTGGCGACCTTCGGCGCCGGCTTCGTCTACTACTTCTTCGTCCGTGGGACGGACGTCTGGCTCGCCGCCGAGATCCCCGAAGTGTGGGGGTCGCTGGTGGTCGTCAACACTGTCATCCTCATCATCAGCTCCGTCACGCTGCACTACAGCCACGTGGCGCTCCGGAACGATAACCGGTCGGGCTTCCTGAAACTGCTCGCTGTGACCCTTCTCCTGGGCGTCATCTTCATCGGTGGGCAGGTGTACGAGTACTACGAGTTCATCGTCCACAAGGGCTTCACCATCGGCGAAGGAATCTACGGCTCCGCCTTCTACGGGCTGACCGGGCTCCACGGGCTCCACGTCACGATGGGCGCGGTCCTGCTGGGCATCGTTTTCGTCCGTGGCTACTTCGGCCAGTACTCCGCCGAGCGCCACACCTCGGTCTCGACGGCCTCGATGTACTGGCACTTCGTCGACGTCGTCTGGGTGTTCCTGGTCGTCGTCCTCTACATCGGCGCGAACGTCGTCTGAGTGGAATCCGGCGTTTCTGGGCGGAACTTCCTGGCGGTGTCGACCATCTATCGAACGTGTAGCCAGCAGCGGCGTGTTCGCGGCGACGACTCCCGGCGGCACTCTGTGACGAACCCTTCGGGCTGCTGTTCGTCAGCGAGCGACAGACCGACAGTTTCGGAGACCCGGGCACGGCTTTCGGGCCCACGAGGCAGTGTTCGTGTGCACCCACTGCCGTGAGCGAGGTATTTCTTTCAGTTTATAGAAGAAGAATATATCTGTTCAGCGTCTGTGTACTGCTATAGACAGCAGTATCATGCACTGTCCCAACTGTGGCACGCCGGTCGAAGCTGACCACACGTTCTGTTCGCAGTGTGGCGACGCACTGGACGAGGAGCGGCTCGCGCGCGTCGCAGCAGCGGACACGGGGGCCGACGGAGAGGGTGCGGAATCGGCGGTGAAGACCCAGGCCAGCGCGGGCGAGACGCCGGAGGAGGGAACTCAGGAGGGGCGGTCCCGTGACGTGTTTTCGATGGACGGCAACTCAATCACCGACGTATTGCCCACGGTGGGCGGCGGAAGAAACAACTCGTCGCTCACGGACAGGGTCGGTGCAAGCGACGTTCCGGGGCATCGGACGGTCGTCTCGACCATGGACGGCGACGACACCGAATCACCGGTGTGGACGTTCGCGTTGCTCGGCGGCACGTGGTTCGTCTTCGTCATGGGCTTCGAGAACCTCCTCAGTGGTGCTCTCGGTACCAGCGGGCTGGCAGCGCTACTGGCCCTCGCCGCCGGAGTGCCGCTACTGTGGTACGACGCGAGGGAGACTATCGCCGCCGGTGGACTGCCCGTCGACCGGACCTGGCGGGTCGTCGTCGGGGTGTACGCGCTCTACGTCGTCACGCTACCGGCCTATCTCTGCTACCGGTTGTACGTCGGTGTGTGAACCGCCGGACGCGCCACCGAACCCCCCGCTCGGCCGCTCTCCCGACGGGCGTCGGGTCGCTTAAGAATCCGGGCGTCGTCGGAGAGATATGGAACGGCTCGACGTCAGCGACGGCTTCGACGTCCACGACTACCGCCACGGGTTGAAGCTACTGAAACAGGACCGGGGGACGATGACGCTGGCAAACCGCGACGGCTTCGCCTGCCCGGCCTGCGGAGAGCCCTTCGAGCGCCTCTTCGTCAGCAAGCACCGGACCAGCAGTTTCGGCGACCCGGGCACTCCGTTCTGTCTCGCCCGAACCGAGGAGAGCCTGCTCGTGCTCACGCACTGATAGTGGCTCATACTGCCGGCTGTAACAAACTGAAGTAATTCGCCACCCCGGGGTGGCGAATATCTTTACGAACTTACAGCCGGCAGTATCACTCCTCGCCCACGCTGGCGCCGTTCGCGTCGGCGAGTGCGAGGTAGCGCGCCACGAACGCCTCGGGCGCGTCCGTTCCGACCGCCGCCTCGACGAGCCGGCGTTCGAGCCCGTCACGCGGGCTGTGACAGCGCTCCCGGTCACAGGGCTTACAGAGGAACTCGAAGGACTTTCCCTCGCGGTCCCAGCGGTCGCCGTACTTGTCGTACTCACGGGCCTCCGAGCGGGGAACGCCGTCCCCGCAGGCGATGCAGGTGACGGTCGAGGGCTCCCGGTGCCAGGCGTGGCGAAAACTCGTCATTGCGCGTTCTCCTCCGTTTCGGCCGCGACGTCGGCGGTTCCCATATCCGTCCGTTCACCTGGCCGCACAGTCACCGTGTTGCCCCACCGACGTGGCCCGTTTATATCGGACCGCCGAGCGAATAGTCGCCTGCGAACGGCTGTCACGGGCTTTCGAGGGCCAGCGCGGGAAATTAACAGCCGAAATTTATAACGATTTATCCACAACATCCACTGGATGCGCGCCGCCAGACTACACGAGTACACAGACGAGATGGAGGACGGACTGTCCATCGACGAGGTGGACGAGCCAGACGTGACAGGCAGCGATGACGTCATCGTCGAGGTCGAGGGGGCGGGCTGGTGCCAGACGGACAACCACATTATCGAGGGGATGTGGGAGCCGTACGTCCCACAGCCCCTACCGATGACGCTCGGCCACGAGAACGCCGGCACCGTCGTCGCCGTCGGCGACGAGGTCCAGCTGGTCGAGGAAGGCGACCAGGTCATCTGCCACCCGGTCCAGACCTGTGGCACCTGTCGACCCTGTCGGCAGGGCGAGACGATGTACTGCGAGAACGACGCGTTCAACGGGCTGACGACGGACGGTGGCTTCGCGGACCTGCTGCACACGAGCGAGCGGTCGGTCATCCCGCTGCCCGACGGCGTGGACCCGGCCGATATCGCGCCCCACGCCGACGCCGGTATCACGGCCTACCACGCCGCGAAGAAGGCCGTCCGTGACCTGAATCCCGGTGACGCCGCCGTCGTCATCGGCGTCGGCGGCCTCGGCCACATCGGCCTGCAGTGTGTCGACGCGATGAGCGCCGCCGACATCGTCGGCGTCGACATCAAACAGTCCGCGCGTGACCTCGCCAGCGACCTCGGTGCCCACTACACCATCGACCCGACCAGCGAAGACGTGGCCGCGGAAATCGAGGGTATCACCGACGGCGTCGGCGCCACACAGGTGCTCGACTTCGTCGGCGCCGACGGGACCACCGAACTCGCGCCCGACATCGTCGCGGCCGGCGGCGACCACCACATCATCGGCTACGGCGGCCACATCCACGAGCCCGCACAGGCGCTGGTCAACGGCGAGTTCGCCTATCAGGGGAACATCGTCGGTCGCTACGCCGAACTGCAGGAGCTGGTCGCGCTGGTCGAGCGCGACGCCGTCTCGCTACACACGACCCGGTACGACCTCGAAGACGTCAACGACGTCGCAGTGAAGCTCGAACATCGCGAGATAGACGGTCGCGCGGTCATCGTTCCCTGAGGAGCCACCACGCTTTTTCGCCGCTGCCGTCGTCTCCACTGGTATGTCCACATCGGTGCAGGTAGTAGCGACGGCGTTGCAGGTGGGGCCGGGCTTGGGTCCGCAGGGAGCGCCTGTCGCGAACCCGTTTCTCAACCTCGTCGGGAGCGCGATCGGGGCCTTCCTCACAACGCTCGTGGTCGGCGCGATTCTGGTCGCCGTCGCCCCGGACTACACGGAGCGGAAGATAGCGAGTCTGCTCGAGGAACCGGTGAGCGCGTTTCTCTACGGGTTCGTCTCGCTGCTGTTCTTCGCCCTCGTGATTCTCGTCCTCGCCATCACCATCTTCGGGTTGCTCATCGCTGTTCCGCTCGCACTGATGCTGTATATCGCCTGGGCCGTCGGCGGGGCCATCGCCTTCCTCGCCATCGGCGACCGGCTCGTCGGCCGGGACGACGGCTGGGCGAAGCCACTCGTCGTCGGCGCCGGTATCAACGGCGCGCTGACGCTGACCGGCATCGGCGGTCTCCTCACGTTCGCCATCGCTGGCGCCGGCTTCGGCGCCGTGTTGCGGGACTATCTGGGGTGAGCCACGGCGAGTAGCCACTGGACTAGCGAACCGGAACCGCGGTACCGTCGGTCCGGGCAGACGACACAACGTACCTACCCGCTGGAACGGCGGCGCTACCGACGGTGTTTCATCGTACCCCACGATTCCGAGACGGTCGCTTCGCTCCCGTCTCGCGTTCGGAGCAGAAAGAGCCGGTGGAGGGAGTGAGAATCACGGGAAGACAATCACCTCACTTCGTTCGGTGCTGTGATTTCCCTCGTTCAAATCCCTCCACGTAACGGATTCGCCGCTCGCGGGTTTGCGAGCGGCAGAAAGAGCCGGTGGAGGGATTTGAACCCTCGGCCTAATCCTTACGAAGGATTCGCTCTGCCAGTCTGAGCTACACCGGCGCGTTGGCACACTCGACCAAGCACGCGTAACCACAGCACGTCCACAGTGTGCCACTCGGCAATACAGGATAGTGCCGATAACCGCAATAAGGATTGCGAATCGCGGCCACTGAGAGAGGGGTACTGTACGTCGAGTTCGGCGTTCGCCGCGTTCACCGGCGAACCCGGAAACGCGGTTACAGCATCCCTCTCAGGCCGGTTTCGTGCCGACGATGGTGACCGGAACGGGCGATTCCAGCAGGACCTGCTGGGAGACGCTGCCGAAGATGACCTTGCCGGTCGGGGAGCGCTTTCGCGACCCCATGACGATTTGGTCGACGTCGTGCTCCTCCGCCAGGTCGAGGATGCCGTCGGCCGGCGGGAGTCGCCCGGCGGCGAGGGTCACCTCGTAGCCTCGCTCCTCGAGGTACTCCTGGGCCAGTGTAACGGTCCCGACTTCCTCCAGGCTAGACGGGTCGTCGGGGTCTTTCACGTCGTCCGGCGGCAGCGCGTGGGTGACGATGACCTCGATGTTCGCCGCGTCGGTCGGCAGGTCCTCGACGAAGGCGGCCTGCCCGCGGGCTCGGTCCGGGTCCGTATCTACGGGGACGAGTATCCGGTACATGGTAATGGAAGGGACCGTCGGGTCCCGTTGGTGTAGCGTTCTGCGGGGGCCCCCGTAACTTTTGCCACTCCGGGTCTCACCCCCGTAATCGGGCGTCGATGACGACGTTGTGCTCGCCGGGCGCGTACGACCGGACGGTCCGGCGGGTCTCGACGGTGACGTCGTAGGCCGGCTCTGCCGCCGCCCGGATGGCCCGCTCGCCCGGCCCGAAGGGGTCCGTCTCGGGCTGGATATCGTAGTAGTGAACCGTGCAGTCGTCGCCGGCCAGCTCGACCGCCGTGTCGAGAAAGTCGTCGGCGCTGTGTGGGAGGTTCATCACGATGCGGTCTGCCCACCCCTCGTAGTCGGCTGCGACCTCGCGAACGTCACCACAGATGGCCGTAATGCGGTCGGCCACGCCGTTGCGCTCGGCGTTGCGCCGGAGATACTCGATGGCCCGCTCGTTGATGTCCGTCCCGACACAGGTCGCCCCGCGCTTCGCGAAGGGGACGACGAAAGGGCCGACACCGGCGAACATATCGAACGCCTGCTCGCCCTCGCGTACCTGTTCGACCACGCGGTGGCGCTCGGTCGCGAGCCGCGGCGAGAAGTACACCTCGGCGAGGTCGAGTTCGAAGGCCGAGCCGTACTCCCGGTGGACGACTTCGGTGGTGTCGCCGGCCAGGATATCCCAGTCGCGAACGCGTTCGGTGCCCTTTATCTTTGAGGCTCGATTCAACACGCCCTCGACGGGCAGATCCGACGTCACGATGGCGTCGGCGACTCGCCTGGCCCGCTCGGGGTCGTCCTCGTCGACGATGACCAGGTCGCCGAGGCGCTCGTAACTCGGCGTAAAGTCCAGCTCGTCGGCGGGCATCGTCTGGCCCTCCCGGACCGGTGCGTCGAACTCGACGACTTCGAAGGTGTCCGGCACCGCCGACGACTCGGTCACCGGGACGTACAGCGCACCGTCCTCGACGGTGATGTCGTAGCCGTCGTCGATGACATCCGCCTCGGCGAGTCGCTCGCGGGTCGCCTCGCCCTCGGTGACGGGGACACGAACGCAGGGAACGCCCATACCCTCCCTCTCCCGTCGGCCGCGGTAAGCCTGACGCTTCGCGTCATTTATCCCGGACGCCGACCGACGGCTGGTATGCTCACCTTCGTCGGTCTCGGCCTCTACGACGAGCGCTCCGTCACCATCGAGGGACGGGACGCCATCCGCGCGGCCGACCGCGTCTTCGCGGAGTTCTACACCAGCCGTCTCGTCGGGACGGACCTCGAGCGCCTGGAAACGTACCACGACACCGACATCGAGGTCCGTGACCGGGCCGGTATCGAACAGGACCCCGAGCCGATTCTCGAGGCCGCGGGGTCGAACGACGTCGTGTTTCTCACCGCCGGCGACACGATGGTCTCGACGACCCACACCGACCTCCGCATCCGGGCGGACGAACGGGGCATCGACACCCGTATCGTCCACGGGACGACCGCACAGACGGCCGCCGGCTCGCTCACCGGGCTCCAGAACTACCGCTTCGGGAAAGCGACGACACTCCCCTTCGAGAAGGCCCACGGCGGCGACGGCGTCCCAGACAGCGTCGTCGCGACCATCGCGGACAACCGCGAGCGTGACCTGCATACGCTCGTCTACCTCGATATCAAGGTCGACGACCCCCACTGGGACGAGAGCGACGACACGTACATGACCGCCGACCAGGCGGCCGAACTGCTCGGCGTCGAGTTCCCCGACCGGCTCGGCGTCGTCGTCGCCCGCGCCGGGAGCCCCGAACCCCTGGTCGTCGCCGACACGCTGTCGAATCTCGCGAAACGGGACTTTGGCGACCCGCTCCACCTGCTGGTGATACCCGCCGAGTTACATCCGATAGAAGACGAAGCGCTCTCGGCTATCGCCGACGACTAGTCGTCGCTCGGGGTCGCGACGTCCTCCGTCTCACTGGGCCCGCCAAGCGCCGCGGCGAGGTCGTATTCGGTGCCGGTCACCAGGAAGAGGAGGTCCTCGACCAGCACGGTTATCTCCGGGAGTTCCCGGACCAGGAAGTACGTGATTGCGACGAGTGCGACGACCGACCCCGTCTGTGCGAGGATGCGGTCCGCCACGTAGTACGACACCATCTGTGGGTCCTCGACGCTGAACAGCGTCATCACCAGTCCCGGGAGTATCTGCATCCGCTGCTCGCCGAAGGAGACGGCGATGAACACGTTTCGGACCAGGTTCAACACGTAGATGACCGACACGGTCATCGCCAGGGCGCGGAGTTTCCGCCGCCACGGCGCCGAGACGGCCAGGATACCGCCGACGAAGATGGCGATGCTCCCGATGCCGGTACAGGCCAGTATTATCGTGTACGTTATGGGCTGGGAGTTGCCCTCGAACCAGAACGTGCTCTCGTAGGGGTACGGTTTGTCGGCTATCGGGATGCCGTTGTACTCGAGTCCGCCGACGAGGAGCGGTTCCACGCCCAGCAGCGACAGCAGGAACGCCGTCTGGTCGGCGACGGATTCGACGATGGCCTGGCGCAACGGGCCGATGGTGAGGAAGGGGACGTACACCAGCCCCATCAGTCCCACCGCTCGCGTGAGCACGAACAGCGAGTCACGACCCTGGTACAGGTGATACCCCGCCCACACCGACAGCGGCACCGCCGCGAAACTCCCGACCCCCTCGATGAGGCTCTTCTGTGTCAGCGTGAAATGCGGGACCAGCACCAGCCAGAACGCACCGAAGGCGACCCAGCCCGCCACGGCGACCCGACGCGCCCACTCCATATCGTATCGGCCCACGACGGCACTACCCAGAAACGCCGCGAGCACCACCCACATCAGGGGCTCGGACCACACGAGCGGGTCGACGGTGACCCCGCCGAAGGAGATTGTCGACTGGAGCACTGGGGGACTCATTGCCATATCTTTGCCAATCCGGCCTAAATGCTTTGTCGTTACTCCCGTGTGTGCAGCGGCCACACACAGCTGTCGCTACCGGGTGAGCACGCAAAAAAGTTCGAAAGTCAAGGACGGGGCGGTCCCGTTAGTTGTTGCGTCGGACTGCGAGGAGCGCAGCGGCGATGAGAGCGATGAGAGCGATCGCGGCCGTGAAGCCGGGACCTTCACCGCTGGTTGCGGTGCCATCGGTCTCGTTGCCGCCGTCAGTGCTCTCCTCGGTCGTGGTCATCGGCTCAGCCGTGGTGTCCGGGGTGTCAGGCGTGTCCGGGGTGTCCGGGGTGTCCGGGGTGTCCGGGGTGTCCGGCGTGCCTGGCGTGGACGGCGTGGACGGCGTCACCGTCGGGCCCTGGCCTTCGATGAGACGACCGTCGTACTCGTCGGCGCTCTCGACGCCGATGATGGTCGCGGTGAACTCGGAGCCAGCGCTGTTGCCGCTGAAGTCGACAGTGCCGCTGAAGGTACCGTCAGCTTCGACGGTCGCTTCGGGGCGCTTGAGGAACGGATCGCTGTCCGTGTCGCTGTCGAGTTCGACTTCGAGCTCAGTGCCGGGTGCGAGGTTCGTCTCGCCGGTCACCTGCTGACCTGCTGCGGCGCCGAGCACGATCTCTTCGTCAGCGTTGGTGTCGAGTTCTGCCTCGGCGTCTTCGACGCTGAAGTCACCAGTGACGGAGACGTCGTCGTCGACGAGGTCAGCGTCCGCATCGGAGACGGTGAAGTTCGCGGTGTACTCGTCACCGTCGTCGTGGTCGAACTGGGCCACCACTGCGTCGCTGTCGATAACGACGAAGTGCTGGTCGTTCGCGCCGTCGTACAGAACCGAGTAGTTCTCGATTCCGAGGTCGGCGACGTTGGTGTCAGAGTCAGGCTGGTTCGGGATCGGCTCACCCTCGAAGGTGAGGTTGAACAGAGTGCTCGCGTCAGACTCCGTGTTGTACAGCTCGGTCACCGTATCGGAGGTGCCGCGGTTCTCGAGGGCGCCCTCGAGACCGGAGGCCTCAACCTGCACGACGAGCGTGTCGCCCTGCGCGATGGCGTCGGCCTGCGTCAGGTTACCTGCGTCGGTGTAGGCACCGATGTCCTCGACATCGGCGCTGCCGATGTCGCTGTCAGCGGGTGCCGTCCAGACCTGCAGGCTGTCGACCGAAACGTCGGTCAGTCGGAGCGTCCCACGGTTGTCAGCGTCGTCGCTGCCGATCGTGGTGGAGAAGCCAGTGTCCGACGCGGCGTACATGTTGTAGCTGGTCGCGTCGAGGATGTCGGTTCCGGGAGCGTTGGAGTTGAAGTTGTCGGCGTACGTGACTGTGACATCCGTGTCATCGTCACCGCCGACAACCACGTTGTCGTTCTGGCCGTCGGTTCCAGCGAGGAAGCTGTTGAACTCGACGTACGCGATGCCGTCTTCGTCATCGTCGACGACTTCGGCGACGATAGCGTAGCCGTTGGACTCCTCACCGATCTGGATCGTTCCCTCGTCGGTGTTGTCCAGTTCGACGGAGACGTTGACGATGTCACCACGCTGGTCGGTGAAGACGTTCTCACCGAAGTTGAGTTCCGCGTCGCCAGTGTCGGTGACTTCGATATCGTCGGAGTCGGACGCAGCCGTGTCAGTCACGTTCGCTTCGAACGTGTACGTGTCGGCGTCGATGTCGGTGAAGTTGAGGCTGTAGGTGGTGTCACCGTCGACCGTGACGATGTCGTCGTCTTCGTAGTCGGTGGTGACGTTGTTCTCACCGAAGATGTCAGTCAGATCCTCGACGTCCAGGTCGCCCTGGGCCGAGACGTTGACCTCGTAGTTAGTTCGGACCGAGGAGTCGATCTCGTAGTCGACCTCGGTGTCGCCACCGTCGTTACCGACGGAGTCGGACTGGAACTCGGCGCTGAGTTCCATCGAGGTCACGGACCACGATGCAGAGTCGAATTTTTTGTTGGCGCTCACTACGGTAGAGCCGCTCGAATTCAGCTGCGTCGGGCTGGTTCGAGAGTTACCGTCCTGAACTAGGACGTACTGGCCGTCACCGGCGTTACCGTCGAGGGTGAGCTCGAGGGCACCGTTAGCGTTCGTGTCTTCAGTGATACGCAGAGTCTCTGCGCGGTCGTTGTCGGAGTTCGTCTCGTAGACCCGGTACGTAGTGTTGGGAGCGAGGCCGACACGCGCGGGCACGAAGACGTCCTGACCGTTGAAGTAGGTCGAACCGGAGATGAGCTGCTCGTCACCTTCAGTGTCGAGGTCTGCGACGGTCACGTCCTGCGTGAAGCTGGACGAGTCGGAACCGTCGTCGTCAACGGTGACGGTGACAGGTCCGGAGACGTCATCGTCGACCTCGGGCCAGTTCGCGGTGAACTGGACACCGAGTTCAACGTCACCGTTCACGCTAGCACTGGCGGGAATCGTGACGACCGCTTGGTCACGGTTGTTCAGAACGTTGCTGGTAACGTCGGTGGTAATGTCGGTGCCACCAGCGCCACCAAGGAGCACCGTGTCAAGGCTGTCGAACTCGCCTGCTGGGAGGTCGACAGTGACGGTGGTCCCGGTGTTGCCGTCGACGTCATCGACGGTGAAGTCGAGAGTGTGCTGCTGTGTTTGTCCTTCTTCCACTACACCAGTCTGACCACCGACGAACGAAGGTCCGTCGTCGGTAGTCAGATCGCTAAAGCTCGCGTTATTGGCCGCAGCGGCACTCCCGGAGAGCGCGACGGTCCCGGCGAAAACCGAGAAAACCATCAGCGCAGCCAGGATGAGGCTACGGAGCTTGTCTGAATTACTTGTCATAGTTGTTGGTTGCTATCGGGCGGCGTCAGCCGTTTTCCACGTGGTCGGAACGCGGTCACCGCGACCACGCGTAGACCGAACCGGTGTACTCACTTCTGGCGCCATGGGTAGGGGTACGGCTATAACCTACGTCGGATGTTATAAATGCTTTGTGGTCAAGGGTGTGGGATGACATGATTTCTCACACCCGAAATCGGCGTATACAGGCCGTCCTGAGCCAGTATAAGGACTTTGTGGCTATTATCAGATACGTGTCATCGATGCGTCTGACGCTGTGGGTTCAAGTACCAAAGCGGACCGGAACGTCACCGCTGTATGCGTTCTGGCAGCCACTGACTGACTGGATCGCTACGGGATAGGGACAGTGCGGGAGCCATTGCCGTGCCTCGCACGCGCGTTCTGCTGTCCGACTATCTTTAATCAGCGAGAGAATCCCGCCGTTCACGGCGGGCGTGAATCGCGTCCGTTCCGTGACGCAACCGCCGCCAGTGGCACGGCCGGAACCCCCACCGAAACCGCTAAGTCGTCCG